>Ga0126342_10014981_pt1 | contig 13627 bp, 14 predicted proteins | sample Cyp1metagenome_FD_92528 | JGI IMG/M metagenome (GOLD analysis project Ga0126342, IMG submission 92528) | Coral microbial communities from Lord Howe Island, Old Settlement Bay, Australia - Cyphastrea 1 metagenome | ecosystem: Host-associated > Invertebrates > Cnidaria > Coral ...
ACACTCTACCACACTCCACTCCACTCCACTCCACTCCACTCCACTCCACTCCACTCCACTCCACTCCACTCCACTCCACTCCACTCCACTCCACTCCACTACACTACACTACACTACACTACACTACACTCAATTACAATCAGTTGCACTACACTACACTACACTACACTACACTACAAATCACTACACCACACCACATTACACTACGCTCAATTACACTACACTACACTACCCTACCCCACATTGCATTACATTACATTGCACTGCACTCATTGCACCCTCACAAATGCAACTGCAACTACACTACACCAATTACACTACACCACTACTACAACTCCACTACACTACAACTACAACTACAGCTGCACTACACCACACTACGTCCAGCAGTTGTGGGTGATGTGACCGGCCAGGTGACCACTGCAACCATTGCAGCCACTCCAAAAACACAGCTCCAACCACCTTTCGGTTCATCCGTGGATTCGCTCTGCCATCCGTGATTCACAACGACCAATCTCTCCTATAGGTTTCCTATTTTTGAAACTTCCGCCACCGCCTTGTGCGGTACTACTGGTAAATCTATTGTCAACACCAAAAAAAGGATGCAGACAAGTACTTCGTCACGTTGGATCTCACCAAAGTTTTTTTTGTTGATATTCCGATGGAATTCACCTGCGGCTTTATGAAGTCTTGGCAGTCTTGGGTCTAACATGGTTTAACTCGGTTTAACGCAGCCCAGGATGCTGCGGACAAGGCCCAGCGTGCCGCAGCCTTCGAGGCCCACGCCGATGCTGCCGACGCGGCCGACGCGGCCAGTTCCAGCGCGGCGTCCTCCGCGTCGTCGGCCTCCGAGGCCTCCGAGGTGGCACTGGGGATCGAGAATGGGTGGAGAGATGTGGAGAGTTAAACGATGCAACGATGTTAATGAATGTATAATGAATGTATAATGAATGTGTGATTGTAATGATTTGGTTCACCATTCTCTGGTTCTGGTTTGAAAAATGAGATGTTGCTGAAACATTTTCACGTTGCGTTCAACGTTATACCTCTCGTACATAACCTGCATGCTGAGAAAGGAGGCGGAACCGGGTCAATGAATTCAATAACATTGTACTTCCAATGGTTCTTTGGGTTAATGACGATGGGTATCAACTTATCAGATTTACCCCACTTACACAATTTTACAAGTGACCCAACAACCACTTAGCAACTGGGATGCGCATGACCCGTTGCATCCGTGTTCTACGCTGAGGTAAAAGACAGCCAAGGATTGAGTGCAGAGCCGGCCACCGATCCAGAAACAGCAGCGATTTCCGAGCTGGAGCCAATTGCTGGTCCTGCCCCAGAGGAGGGGACCAACTAGATCTGGTGGTTTTGGAGAAATATCTACCTGTGAGATCCTGTGAGAGGGGTCGAAATTGGGTACTTGTACCACCAAATTTGGATGGCTATAAATTTAACCAAAACCTGTGGTCCCTTTGGCCTTAAATTTTGAGTCATAGTCATAGCTTTTTAATTATCATATGGATTAACCGGATTTCATTCTCTTTCGATATTTTGTGACCTCTTTGACAACTAGTACGATAGGCCGGCAGCACTTTAGAGCACTGAAATCTTGAGGCCGAGCCTGAGCCTTCACCAGCGATCATCACAGCAGATCCAGATCCCGCGCCACAAGCGCCAAAAGCTGTACAAATTCTTCAGGATCCAGTGGTTTCGGCAGTCTTGAGGTTTAAACCTTCTCTGGAACAATTAGCTCTCAGACTGCGCGATTTGGTGTCTCAGGCTGCGTGTGAAGGGCAAGCCCAGCGGGTGGAGAACCTGCTGACCCGATGGGGTGGGCCAGATCAAGCATTTGCCATCGCGGGTCGGAGCTCGGATTTTGGCGGACAAAGCTCTTTGGACCTCTCCGTGAAGGCTTGCAACTACCACGTGACGCATGTCCTCTTGAAGCACTTGCCAACCGCATCCACTGATGAACTGGTAAGCATCTTGAATGGGCACAACCCGGTCACTGGCCACAGCCTTCTTTATGCAGCTGTGCGCTACTCCAATAGGCACACAGCTTTCGTAGTGCAAGAATTGATTCGGAGAAGAGCAGACGTCAATGGACCTGGAAGTACTCCATCCACAACCAGCGAACGGGCGCTCGTGCATTGCGTCCGGCGGGCAGACATAGCTTTGATTCAAACGCTACTTGACCATAGTGCTTTTGTCAACGTTGTGGCTGACGACGGCAAGACGTTGCTACAGACTGCCGTTGGCCGCGGTGACGCATCAATCTTAGGCTGTCTGCTTAGCAACCGCTGCAACGTGAACATGTTGGATCGGTTTCAGCGATCGGCGCTGGTCAGTGCCTTGCGGCAGGATAGACATCCTTTTGTTTTAGTTCAGATGCTGCTGGATGCCTCCTGCAGTGCCTGCTCTGTGGATGTGGATGGTATGCAGCCATTAGCCCATGCTGTTGGCCTGCAGGATCCCCATATTTATCGATCGCTTTTGCTTGGACGAGCAGATCCCAATGCTGTTGCAGTACCTGTAACTGACAAGCAGACGTACATGTTGCATTTCGCCGCCAAAGAAGCGCGGGATGAGGTCATGGTTGCATGCCTACTGGAAGCTGAAGCAGATCCAAATCTAAAGGCGAAAAATGACCGAACAGTCCTTCATTTGGCTGTTGGTCTTCAGCTATCAGAAGAGTTGCTGGTCGGCAGTGCCTTTTTTCCTCCTCCAACTATTTTCTGGTTTTATTGCTGATGTCAGGAACGCTGGTTGCAGGAAACATATATCTGACCTTGTGTTCTTGTCTGTGTGGTAACACCATGTAACACCATTACTTGATGATCTTTAAATGTGGTAGACCTCAGCAAAACTGAGCAATGCTGTCAAAGCGATCTGAGCCAAGGATTGTGAGCTTGATCTTGGAAAAACGAGCCGATCCCAATGCCAGTGCTGGCCTGCGTGCTGGAGGTGAGACCCCTCTGCGCATGGCCGTTCTGGCTGACAACCCATCTGTAAAGCTCTTGCTGTGTGCCAGAGCTGATCCGAACATCTGCAACCAGGCAGGATGTTCAGCTTTGTTCGCTGCCAGCCTTCCAGGAATGGGTTCTGCAGCACAGACCTTGCTGTTTGGTGACACCAGGGTCCCCTCGACGACCCCCGCACCCTGGCGCTCGCAGCGTGGCAGCCGCCAGTCTGGTGGGATGGACGTGACCCATCCCATGCACATGGCGTCGACGTGGAGTAAGGCGCGATGGAGACCCAGAGTGGGGCGACCTACCTTGATCCAAACCCAGGACTGAAAGTATGGAACAGCTATGGCTATAATATAGATTGTGAGCAGTTTTCTTATGTGTTCTCTTGGGTTGTATTATTTTGGACCAGGTTGTTTCATTGTTGATGGGATAGAGGGATCATCTGGATGTACTGCCCAGAAAGTGCTTGCCCGACATGTTCCGGTCATGTATTTTCAGGAAGTGACTGACTTTGACCCTCTGTTTCCTTTCAACCTGCCGCCGATTAGCAAGAAGTTTCGTGAGACGAGGTAGGGCAAGATTTCATAAGATTTCAGTGGGAAGATTTGCCCGGTTTTGTGGATCTTCTCATAGAGATAATGCACATGGTGACATAGCCAGACTCCGATCCTTATCCTTTGATCCTTCGATCCTGATGATGGTGTGATAAGAAGAAAGCGAGTGAATTTGGTTCTGGAGTTTGGATGCTAATGGAAGTCCTTCTGAATGCAGCTGACGGACAAACTTGTCCCTTCACAAACGTGAAGCAGCAAGCCATTCTCGGCCTGAAGCAGGGCTTATGGAAGGGAAAACGTGGAGGGATTTGCGTTGCTTTTTTGCATGCAGAAGGTATTAGGGACATGACGAGCGGGAGAATTTCAAATGTGCCACTGTCAAATTCAACAGCAAAACAACTGCAAGTCTATGCTTCATTACCCTCTGTTAATTTGGCATAGCTATTGAACATGGCACATAGGAGTAGTTGATTTACCAATTGAAGATGCTGATTTTCCAGTTCGCAGATTGTAAACGTTTACCACAGGTATATGCCTCAGATCCGCCCATTGAGGATTCATCTTCGGAATCCCGAGTCTCCTCCACCGCCGGAGTACAACTACTGGAAGTGGGGAAACTTCAGATGGCCTGAGATATTGGAAATGGGCTTCTGACATATATTATTACATATTATTGCTGGGAAACCTCATCCTCCAGTTGGAAATAATTTGTTGTTCCTATCTGATCTTTTTTTTGGCATGTTTTTGGGAAAGGGATAGCAATGAACTGCACTCGATAGCAATTTTGGAGGTGTTTGAGCAGATTTGTGCAGGAGAGTGTCCTTACCTATGTTGCAACCCCAGCCTTTTGGACACCGCTTCGGACATGGCAGCCACTTCATTCAAGCATTGCATTTGGATCATTTGGGCTCGTCATCCCGCTGGGCAAACGACATGCCAACAGCACCACAACACCGCACAGTAAGTCGATTTTTTCCACCTTTTTCCCCAAGCAAGCCACACGAATCCCATGACATATGCAGACAGAGTAACTCTCTCCGTGCCCAAAGATGCCGAAAAAGGACGACTCCCAGGCCAGGACATGTCTGCGCTCCAAGTGACCGGAAGGTGACCGGTGTCCACAACACCAACCATCAACAGTAAATCACAGCGAAGAAAGGTCTCCTCAGCTCAGCTCGAGTTTTGACATCTTTTCTCACGTACCACTGGTTTCATCTCAGTCATATCGCTTTAGTGAGCTGAAGCACTGGCAGGCGAAAGGGTCGAAGCGGAAGCGCGAGGCATTGGGAAAATCTGGGTTTAAGCAGCGATGATGGGATTTCATTGAGCATCCATGGATCAAATGGAGTGTTTTAACGGAAGTCACCGATCGAAACAGGGTCTGAGTCAGATGTTTAAACACCGGGTCAAGTGAGATGAGCTGGTCATTTGATGTCATTTGTCAGTAGTAAACCACCACATTCTGAGGTACCAACTTGGACCCATAAGAATTGTCGCCTGCTGAAGACAAACGTCGCCACCGCACAGAGGATACTGATTCTGTGGCAGGAGCCAGAAGAGGAGACCGCCGCAAGCTCAAAAAAGGCTCAAGGGTTTTGGCAGTGTCACAGTGTCACACCATAACTTTCTTGCATGTCGAATATGTATGAATAGGTATGAATAGCTTGCAAACAGGTTGTGGAATTCAGGTCTTGAGATGTCTCGAATGCACTCCATGTTTCCATTTCGTGACTGTAGAACTACATCTGGAAAACCAGTTATATAATAATTAATAATGTGTGCCGTGCTTCCATTTCGCCAGGCATGTAAAGTGTATCTGCAAGGCAGGGTATGTTGTCACTTGTCGGCTCAGCCTGTTTTCATCCTGTTTGGCTGTCGCTCACTACAGGTAGGTGCAAATAGTTTTTTTCCCGCGCTGGAGAAGCAATCTTGGTTGATGTAGCTACATGTGGACATGTGGTGTAATCTGTATACTGTAGATGAGATTATTACAGGAGACGCATCAGATGATATGTTACTGTCAGTTTGTTGGACATTTCTCATTTCATATTAACTGCACAGGCATAGGATTTACATCACATTAGATATCACGTCTTGCAGTGACCTGGATCCTATCGCAGGTGTGCCGCGGCTCTGTCAGGCGGCCACCATCAAAGAGCGCTTTGCCAAATATGGCAGCGTTCTGGACGGGGGCGATCCTCGAAAGTTCCTCATTTTTTCTCAATGCGCCGGTGATGATCAGTCATGATGATGATGGTGGTGATGATGGTGGTGGTGGTGCTGGTGATGATGATGGTGATGATGATCATCTGGCATCTTTCCCTGGAAGGCCCTGTCATTGTAATCTCCAGACTTCTCAGACCTACGCCGTTGATCGCAGGATGTTGAAATTCCAGCCATCCGGCGCAACAAGACGAAGCGCATCGCTTTCGTAACCTTCGCCAAAAAGTCTGAAGCCAAGGCATCCTATGAAATGGGAGAGTAGTTCTCAACTCTTGTGAATCAGAAAGGTCACAGCTACTGTATGCATCACCCTTATATCACCTCATCTGTATACACCTTATATCACCTTAATTAATACACCTTAATACCTTATTTATATCTTTCAATCCCGAAAATTTTGGGTAACTCTGACCACGGAGAGCAAAAGAATTCCTGGAGATCTGCGGATGGCCAGGCAGCCTTAGAAGAGGATGAAGCAGAGTTTGAAGGCTCCACTTTGAAGGCCACTTCCAGTGGAGGAGAGACTGATGAACGACATTGGTTTTCTTAGCCCACACAGCCTGAGAACAAAGGAAAACTGTGGAAAAGTGCAAGAAAGATCAAGGACATGAATATCATGAATAGAAACTCGAAACTCCGTAAAATGCAAGAATATGTAACAAAAATTCCAAATATATTTCCATATTTTCCCGTATATATTTCCATATAAATCTATTCTATGACAATCTTCTTGCAAGAATCTTGTCCATTGCTGGCCTCGCAGGTGCAGCTCAGTGGAGTGCCAAAAAGTTCCGTCGGCTCGCTTCCGTCGGCTGAAGAGGTGGGGCTCCCAGCAACTTCTGCAGCTTGGATGGCCACGATCGTCCCCAAAGCTTGTAGTTTTGGGATGATAACTACCCTTTTGGTAAACTAACATAGCTGACATAGCTATTGAAAATGGGCATAGAAATAGTTAATTTACCCATTAAACATTGTGATGTTCCATAGTTATGTTAGTTTGCCAGAGGGTACAGTTGAATTGTCCCTTGGGTAGGGGTTGAACTCGAAGGTGGTTGCTGTAACATGTTTTACCATGGTCGCTCCGTTGAGCCGATTTATTCTTCATAGAGTCCACACATAATAGACTGTCATGAAGTCACAAAAGCCCATTGCACTCCTGTCAATTCACGTTCATTGATGTTCATTGGAATACCCAGATGCCATAGATTTGTTAAGATACAACTTGATCATGTCTTTGAGTGGATTGGACTATCATTCCACGAGCTTCGGATGTTTTCCGCAGAGGCCGCAGCGACCTCAACGAAGGTCTTTGTTGCAGGCTGACAGACACCGGCTGAGATCGTTGGAGATCCGAATCATTTCAGGAAACAGTTCTTGCGGAGTTGAACATCACCTTTGGACGGTGGAAAAGCTATCTCCAATAGTTGGGCGTTGTTTGAATGGCTTTGTTTGAACATAAAATACCCCCATATTCCATGGGTTCAGAATCATGTTCCCTATGAATTTGCATTTTTGGTTACCATTGAGGGACATCCAAATTGGTCATTTCTATATACATATAATTCGTATTATTATCATCATTATCATCACTATCATCATTATCATTATTATCATCATTTATCATTATCATTATCGTAAATATCATTATCATTAGCACTATCATTATCACTATCACTACATATCACTATCAGTATCATTTTTCATTTTCATTACCAGTATTATTCTGATGATTTCTGATGACTATGAGTATCATTATGATTATCATAGTTATAGCTCTCATCTACCCATGTTGGTTTCAGGCTGACGTTTGTTGGTATCCAGGCTTTGGCAGCCGCAGCGCCGACGAAGTCTCGGCATATTTCAGCAAGAAGTGCCTGGACCACAATGGATCTGCCCTGTGGCAAGCAAAGCCTGTTGATAAGTTCTGAAATGGGAAAATTATGATCTATCTGGGATACCAGGGGAATTTATGGGATTACAATAGGAATATAATGGGACACATATAATTTCACATAATATATACACCCAATCGGATATATTATATACATAATGAATTATACATAATGTATAGTATAAATAAATATGTAACCAACACAAGTTATGAATTTACCTTCTTGACAACGGGGAGCATGATCTGAGTGATCACCATTTTATGGTAATCCAAGTGATCGGCCAATCTCGCTCTCGAGCAAAGCTCGGGGAGCCCCAGCCCCAGCATAGGATTCCTACAGTTTTTTTTTGTGGTTGAAACCCACATCTTCAGAACGGATATTGATAGATATTCTATGACATTATGACAGATATGGCTGAAACTCGACGGCCCAAAGAATTGGAGGGTTAAAGCTCGGGTAATCAAACCTGGCAATTGGAATTTCCCTATAAATGGAGGGTTTAAGGGGAACATCATCTATAATCATCTACACATATCTATAGATAGAGAGTAGTCTATTGCCATGGATGACCGGAGGGTACTGTACTTCTGACGGACTCAATGGTGGTTGGGGTTGGGGTTGGTTGGGTCACTGTGAAACTCTGGAGGTGCGGCAGCGTGCAGTCACTGACTATGCCAGAGTCCGCGAAAACCAAAGGTTCCTCGGAGGCAAGACATGGCAAGACTGAAGAACTGACCCACGAATGGGATGGGTCAAAACCAATAAAATAGGACTTGACGAATGACTTTACCAACTAACATCGAGATTTAAGTTAAATGGACATTTACGAGATTTGGGGATAGGCAAGAACCTACGATACCGTGGGTTCTATTTTGGGGTGAAGAAGTCTTTTCACATACGAGAACATACCTGGATGCCATTCAATTCATCTGAAAAAATTGGACGCCAAGGTCGTTCTCGCGGTTTTGTCATTTTGGAGTCCTTTGGCAGCAGAAGAGCTTCACAGTTTTAATAGACACTGCTTGCTTTGAGTGTCTGTTTCTTCCAACATCAGACTGGTGACAAGTATGATGCAGTCTGACTGGTGCAAACCAGCTTCTTTTTTTTCTTCACTTTAGCCCGGCTGATCAAGGACCATTCTGGATTGCTTTCATTTACTTTCATTTGCAACCATCCGCAGGTTTTCCAAAAAAGCTCATGCAGCTGCAGCTGTCGAGCTGAACGAAACAAAGTGGAAAGGTCAGACACTTGCAGATGCTCGGCAGGATGTTCGAGGTATCACTTTAAGCAGCCCACTCACTTCTACAGCCATAGTCATAGTCATGATTTGGCCGAATCCTAAAGGAATCACATGTTGTCTTCCCGAGGTAAAGTCGTACACCTCAAGTGCCACAGATGAAAAGGTAAAGAAAAAGGCCGCAGCAAAGAAAAGCGCACGTGAGAAAAGGGAACAAGCTAAGCATGAGTTCCTTGTCCGGTGTGGCATGGGTGTCACATAGCAGTAGCAGATTGCAACATGTCAATTCTCTGCCAGTGGCGTCTCGGCCGCGCTTCAGGTTCCGGGTCTTCATCCAAGGCTTCCCAAAAGGAGTCTCTGAGAAGAGCCTGAAGGAACACTTCGAACCATGTGGCGAGATTCGACAAGTCACGATGCCCAAGAAGAAGGACACGCTTGCTGCTCTTGCAAAGAATTCAAGATGTGAGCAGTGACTTCTTGTTCTTGTTGAATCATCATTCTAGGGCTGTATACTACCTGATTTTTTTTGTGACTATTTTGATAGGATTCACTATCAAGTGACCAGCATAAACGGATGATGGATCAGCAGAGAGTAGCTGCGACCCGCAGCTCTGCACGTTTTCACATCAGGATGGAGCGCTGCGGGGTGTGGCCTTTGTTAGCTTTGCTTCAAAGGACCAGCGGCATGGACCTTCCATGATTGGTTGAATGTGTTGAAATATCTTGGAACAAAGTGCACAATATACTTCTGGCTTTCATAATGTTTGGGGTGTACATTGAATCTACAGATATCTGATCACAGCCACCAGAAGTCTCGTATTCTTTGCAGCTGGACATCGTGGCTCCCCCATAAAGGCCATTGGGTGGGTTGAAATCACCAGCTATAGATTTATCATGATTTATCATGATTTATCCAAACAGTAGGTTTCTCCAAGAATGAGGGATACTGGGATACTCCAACTTACATCCATTTGGGGGAAATGATGATCAACCAAGCAAATTGGGTTTTCAGTCACCCATGTGTTCAGACTCCAAGTCCATCACGAGGAGGCTATGAAAGAAGCCTTGAGGCTAGATGGCCAGGACTCCGGGTGGCCCTTCAAATTTTGGATCCCAAATCAGCAGAAAGCCAGAAAGCGCCTCACAGGCCTTTGTTGGGCCGACACCGACACAGGAGTTCCGCGATAAGCCGCTGAAAGTGGTCAAAAGCAACAAGAGTGCGGCAGCAAGATGGACAAATATCTTCCGGGATGGTTTGGGTCACAAGCTTCTTAAGTACATTCTGAATATTCTGATACTATAGTAGTAGTATATGAATATTGAGCCAGAACCATGCAGACCGTGACATCACTCTTGATAGACACTGACAATAGCTGCCCAGGTTTCACTCAATGGTGCACCAAGGTCAACAAGATGCCGAATGAGACCAGCAAAAAAAAGACAAAAAGGAGCTTGCAAGTTGTGTGGTCTTGGCGGTAAAACCTACGTTCTGGAGGCCTTCTAAGTATGAGTGCAGCAGCATGCCTTATGAAGAGTCCAAGAATCTGAGTTACAGTATAAAACACATCAAACAGGAACTATGATAGATTGCTAGCACATCTTGGAACGGCATTGAGTTTGTATTCCTTTTGCATAAACGACTCTACAGCATTTCGGTTTGGACCGTGGCGATTGCCAAGGGACATCCAAAAAATCCTTTGTGTCATTGCTCCTGCCGACATGGTTTATGTTTTCCCTGCTTTTTGTACATCGTGACGCTGAGGTTGGAACATGTCGCTGGCAGTGGATCGAAAGAATTGCAAAGCTCCGCGATCGCTGAATCCTGGGTGGTCCGATCCCCAGCGCTCCAGGACACAAGTGCAGCATGATGCAGCATGCTTCTTGGCTCAAGTCTAGCGTTCTGGGAAGATATATACGTATATATACATATAGAAATATGTATGTATGTATGTATATATATGATATAGAGTGTATATATCTATATACTATATATACTATATATATATATAAAAGGAGTTTCAACATAGAAGAAGTAGCTTTCGTATGCTTGTGGCACCCGTTGGCTTGGGTCTCGGATCACTGCCATGACGGCCCGGCAGCTTTCAGATCCACACACGGAGTACTCCATATTTTAATAGGTTTTCAACTGGTTTTCAAATGTGGGGCTTGGAATTCGCAAGTTGTGTGAAGCATCTTTGTTGCCTCTCCGCTATCCCTGAACTTTGATGCGCGTCATTCTCCACCCTTGCTCTGTCAGAAGTGTAAAGCACAGTTTGCAAACCCTGTTGTTGGATAAAGAATTCCTGAGTCAAACAACAGACATGCATGGAACCAGGCCAATCGTGAGACCTTAGAGCACTCGAAACCTACCACAACAGGAAGTTAGTTCATGACAATGTGATTTCATAGTGTTTCTTTTCACGATATTGCCTTATTCTATGAAGAGTTCCAAAGAAAACACACAATCATAGAGAGCCCACTGCCCATTGTGCTTTTGATCCTTTCCCCAACTTTGCTCCCGTGCCATGGTCCAAAGTGATGCTGGCGGGTGCTACAATTGCAGTCAATGCTGCTGTGACAACCAGAAAAGCAGTGAGTTTTCTTAAAGAGGTTGCCAACATCGAGGACTCTGCAGGCGTTAAATGGCGGAGCATTTTCACGTGCTGACATGTGGTGACCGTAGATGGGAAGAACAGACACAAGGTGTCAAGAACTGGGCCCGACCTTTTTGAAGCTACTAGCTATTGCTCCACTGGGGAGAAATGTGTAATTTTCCCATATTTTACAAATCTATATGATATCATATGATATCTACAATATATTTACCTTAAATTTACCATAATTGAGTTCTCTCGTACCTAAGCTACTACCCTGCGAGCATCCTGCAAAATATCCTGGGGGTGTTGCAACTGTTGCAACTGTTGCAACGTATTTCGTATTTCTGCAGGATGAAGGATACTTTCTGTGGAAGTTGGTGGACTCCGTCTCGGGGCCGTTGGAGGTGGCGGTGCAATTGGCCACACGCTACGAGGCCTGTGAACTCCTGGAGCCCTCCATTGCGTTGACGCGCTTCACGGTGCGGCAAGTGGAGCTGGTCCTGGAAAGGGATGACGATGAGTATCTTGGAAGATCTCGGAAGATCTCGGAAGATCTCGGAAGGTCTTGGAATATCTTGGAATATCTTGATACTTTAAGGCTGTAAAAGATCTTTACTTTTACACGATTTTACCAGGTCCATGATGGTCATGGATGTGGAGATGTGTGACGGTGGCAAAGATGAGGTACAACATGGTACAACTTTATGAACAGGACGATCTGCAAAGGAGATCAGCGGAATTCAGTCATGACAACATCATACAACATCCACGACAAATTGTAGCACAATCGAAGCTGGATCTGTTAATTTGAATCCCAACATTCCCAACAACCATATTACTGTATTATCTATTATTATCTCATCTAACAGTCTTGCTGAAAGACGCATGTTGTGTTCATCTTTCAAGATGTCTTTCTCATACTGAACATACCGTGATCGAAAAGCACCGTTTTGAAGTGTATAGATGATCGCTGATCAATCCTAGTCAGGTTTTTTTACTCCAATGTGTACTTGGACATTCAGCTCTCTTGCCTTACAGACAGCAGGGACATCACCATGGACATCACAATGAACATGTCTTTTTCATCAGAATCCTATGAAGGCAGCAGTCCCACCCCCAAAGCTTGCATGGAAGCTGCAAATTAGACTGGACATGGCATGGAAATCTTGGGGTTTCCTATTCAAATTGCAAGGTGTACCCTTGCATAATGACATTTCGCAATGGGAAATTGAACAAAATGAAGGTTTGGGTTTCAATATGTTTGAATGGGAACATCATCCCAGATACAGTATCAGTATGTATCAGTGAGTATAAAATCATAGAACATCCCATTATTATTGGAACATATTCCGATGGGATGTTCTTAATAGAAACTATAGAAGGTTTGATCACGGCTGAGGCAAGGGAGACCAGACGACAAAGCCGGCTGGACAGCCTGGTTTTTGAGCAGCTTGGCTTCATCCACGACTCGTTCTCGACCGACGTGAAAAGCCATGATTTCTTGTTACCCCGATTTAGATCCATAGTTGAGGGATAATGATAAATAATATAATATGATTAAATACATTTATCAGGATTTTTGATCTTAGGTACCAAGGTCTTGGCAGTATTGGCATCCCATTTGGTCAGGTCGGCGCCATCGTTTCTCACCGAGGCAAAACAGATGGTCTAACCCGCAAGCAACGCATCTTGGATCTTCAGCCCAAGCTGTCCATTGCTCTACAGGCCCTTCACACTGGATTGACCACCATCAACCATCGAGCTCCGGGCTTGAAATCAATCTCTCCTCAGTTGAGCAGTGTTCAAAACCCTGGTTGGTTGATGATTATAGGGGATTATACTACCCAATATATTGGGCTTATAATGCCATTGGAGATTTGGGTTTTGGATTTTAGGACATCCAGATTTTGACACTAGTGTCGCCCGCAAATCTTCATGCCAAGGAACTCACCCTTTGTGTATTTGGAGGCCGCGGCTGATGATGCCTACAGGTTGCTCCAAGAGTTTGAGTTTGGGCGCTTGGATGGTCGCATCATTGCTGCTGGAAGACTTCACTTTACAGCTGAGATGTGGCAGGACCTGGGATCCCTGGGATCCCTGAATTATCCTGGGGTAGATGGGGTGGAGTATGGTGGAGTATGGTGGAGTA
>Ga0126342_10014982_pt1 | contig 13627 bp, 16 predicted proteins | sample Cyp1metagenome_FD_92528 | JGI IMG/M metagenome (GOLD analysis project Ga0126342, IMG submission 92528) | Coral microbial communities from Lord Howe Island, Old Settlement Bay, Australia - Cyphastrea 1 metagenome | ecosystem: Host-associated > Invertebrates > Cnidaria > Coral ...
AGGGGGGGGTATCAGATACCCCTTGCCAAAAATATTCCAAAACATTCCAAAAAAAATATTCCAAAAAAAATATTCCAGCACCTCAGGGGTATACCTGGAATATTTAAGATAGGAGCCCCCCATGTTGATGTTGGTGTTTGCGTTAGTGTTGATGTTGATGTTGTTGTTTGTTCTTTTGTTTTTTTTGTTTTTGTTTGTTGTTGCTGTTGTTGCTGTTGTTGCTGTTGTTGTTGTTGTTGTTGTCGTCGTTGTTGCGGTTGTGTTTTCGAATGTCTTGTATGATTCTGTATGTTTTGACATGTTTTGACATGTTCTTGTATGTTGTTGATGACGATGATGATGATGACGCTGGTGAAAAGATGATGATGATGATGATGGTGATGATGATGATGATGATGATGCGATGAGGATGAGGATGAGGATGAGGATGAGGATGAGGATGATGATGATGATGATGATGACCTTGTCATTCCTTGTCCTTATATGCGCCTCAACCCTCATAATTTGGTGCTGCTGCTTAAAAAGAAGACCATGGTAGAGAAAATCACGCTCCCCAAACAGGGACGTGAAAGGATAAATATGGGAAATTGTCCGGCATGCAGGCAGCGGCAAGTCAACTTCCATCGTTTTTACCCCCCTCCTCGCTGGCAGGTGGTGCGCAAACCTCATGCCTAATGCATCAAACCTGTGAATTTTCTTGGCTCAGAAAGGGAAAAGTGATGGAGCACAGAAAGCTCAGGCAGTTGGCGCTATCCAATTGGGACAAAGAAACAAAGGTATGCGGAGAAAGCAAGCGCAAGCAATGCAGCACGTGGCTTCGCATGGATTGCAAGAATCGCACGCGTCCACACAGAAGCAAGTAGCGGGGAAAACTGTTGTGTTGAAAGCGAGCCGGCCGTACCAGCAGTATCTAAGAAGTAGGACACGTATCTTACAATATACTCCACTGCGGCGGTAGGGAAGCAAAACACAAACCATTGAACGCGATAGCCGATAACCAAAGCCATCGGGTACTGTCACACATTTCATCACATATCAACAATGCTCAACTTCGCACGCGGTAACCTGGCGAAGGAACATCACAAACAGTCAAAAACAATCCGACACCACCAGCTGTCCAAATTATATCAAGTTATTACGGCAATAAGCAAACCCTTGCTGGTTCTTGCTGGCCTGTAGCCATGGCTGCCATGGCTACCCGCAGCCGCTGATTTTTGATGCTTCTTGCGCGCTCTAGTGCGGCCCAGTTTGGCCTTTTGCTTTCGGAGCGGGCTGGGGCCCTGTCTGTCCCAGAGAAGAGAAGGCACACCTCTGGTCGAGCCTCACCGGATCAGCTTGGCTGCTGAGTCTGTCGTGCAACAGTTAGTGCTGACCCCCATTTTTGCCAAGCCAAAAACATGCGCAGCAACTTGTTGTGCTGTTTCAAGGGCCTATGATCAACCAGAAACCTGGGTCCAGCGCACTCACTTCTCTAGAAATTTTCCTACTAGCATCGCTGCCTGCTTCAACTGCTTGCTACGCTGGGCGCACCGTTGTGGCACTACTGTGTGCGAAGTCCTTGCACTTGATATCTGCATCACAAGCTTTCCTTCCAGTGGCAAGAAACGAAAATTAAATCGTCGAAAAGTGCTTGAATCATAAGGAATGCTCTGCGATCTCTGCGGTTTTGACAGCGGGTTGATTCGTCGCTGTGTCCAACAACCACAATGAAAAAAACAACAAATTTGCAACAGGTGGAACATGCTCGCCTGGGTAATTTTAACATCTTCCGACAATATGGACATATCCAGACATTGCGGCTGCTAGCTGTTTTCTATATGTTTCTGTTTACGTTTCTTTTGCGCAAGGGATAAAATAAGGTCTTTTCTTTGCACAAAATAAGGTCTCTTTTCTCCCGGCATAAAACAAACATAAACCATACACATGTACAACACAAACGTATCAAAATGTATTTGCGTTCTCGTTTGCGTTTTGTTTATGCTTATGTTTTCTTTACGCGCGTTCCAAAAATAAGGCCTTATGTTGCGTGATTTGCACAAAATAAGGTCTTATTTTCCTCCGACATTAAACAAACATAAATTCGCAAACGTATACATAAGTAAAACATAAACACAACGCAATCCAGTCCCAAAATACGTTACTGTGTCACATGTGTTTCGCATATGTTTCACATATGTTTCACATGCGACTCACATATGTTTTCACTTGCGCTGCACATACGCTTCACATACGCACCACATACGTTCCGCCAGCGTAAATGTGTATGTTTCATGTGAATTTTACATATATGTTTTGCATGTGCGGCCACTTAGGATATGTATACGTACCCCCTCGTCAGGCTCCTATAGACGGAAGCCCTGGAGGCTTTTGAGATTCAGCGAACTTATGATGTATTCGATTTCAAGTGGCAAATTCATTCGGCAAGACTAAAACGAAAACAAATACACTTGTATATTCGCCTTCGTTTATGCGTAATTCATTCGGACAGACCAAAAAAGACCAAAACAATCCAAACATGTATTCGGTTTATTAGGCAATTCATTCAGTGAATATTGAAGATGAAACAAAAATCCACTTATGCATTCGTTTTCAATTAGGCCTTCATTCGCGAATAATAACAAAAACAGCAATCGCATACTTGTGTATTTGTTGTCAATTAGGCAAGCCGTTCCGGAATACTGGAGCGAAAGCACACATGCACTTATGCAGCAATATGATAGTCCTACTTAATGATTGGGGAGGTTTTGTAATCAGATGTTAAGATTTGCTTAGGCATCTTTAAAAAGTCTAGTGACTAGTGCATGAAGACATTGAAAACGGTGTATAGGCTGGAACAGGCGAAGGCTGATTGTCCTTGACACCATTGTTCGCTCTACTCAAAAGGGGTGCTATTTGTGTTGGAGGAAGCTTCATGATTGGGGCGCCTCTAGGCCGAATGATAAACCCATTCGTTGATGCTTCCTTATTTTCCTTGGACATGTCGATAAAGGTCCCTGCCTGCAAGCCCCTGAAGACAAAGATGACACCAAGGGCTGAGACCCGGCAGCCAAACCTCACTTGGGCCAGGTTGGGCCCACCTCCACCGGAGCAAGCAGAACTATCCCAAGCCGGTTTCTCGAGTTTCTCGCTGGAAAGTTCTCTACACATCAGCAGGGTGCCCACATGCAGCCCTTCACCTGCTTGAGGCAAGAGCCCACTGTACTTGTGCAATTCTCCACAGGACGAACCTGGCAGAATGCTAATTGGAGAGTTCAAGCCATGGCATGGATTGAAAAAAATTGGTTGCTTTCCTCAATTTGCCAGCAACACATCGTAAGAAAAGCTTTCGCAAAGCTCTGGCATTAGCCAGCACCCCTGACATGATGAAGGCAAGGAACCGAAATCGAAAGCATTCTAAAACGCTACAATAAGGTAATGCTAGCCAAGGCCGTGCTGTCATCAAAATGACTCAACATGCTGCACGCCAGTTAGAGCGTCTAAGTTTCTAGACACGGAAGAGCAGCAAAAAACCAACGGCCTTTTCTAATATTGCCACCTTCCAACTGCAGGAAGCACCGCATGGTGGCACCTTCGCTGGCGAAGCTGTGGCTCTTTGGTGCGAGATGAGCTCATGGCACCAAAACTTCAACTTGTTCCAAGCCAAGCGCAACTGATTTCATGGGGATTCAACACCCCCTCCCAAAATGACCGCATCAATAATTGCTGGTTAATAACCCTTTACTAATGGTTTTGGATGTTATTTGCTCTCAAAAAGCCCTTAAACAGCTTTTCATTGCGGGTGTCACTTTGGGAGGGCTTTGCTGAATCCAGAATGATGGGGCTCTTTTTCTCTTTTAAAGCATCTGGACATTCCGTCCCTGTGCCCTCTGGGTTTGTCAAGGCGTTTCGAAGTCTTGAATCCGCCTCTCCATACTTTGACGCCCAATGGCAATGCAGGGCTGATCCCAACCTCAAACCGCTTTTGCACTCGGTGCTAACCCGCATGCAAGGCAAAACCACAACCAAAACTGCGCCCCTATAAACATGCAAATGTTAGATGGTTTAAGCAAAGGCGTATCGCATGCGTAGATCTAAATATATATCTCCCGGCCTGCCGGTGTGTTTTGTGGGTTTCCTTGTGATTGATCCTTGTAGACCCTTGTAGTAGCTATGCTCCAGCTTTAGATCTCCTCCAGCGCGGGTTTTTGCTGTGGCTGCCCTTCCCGCCCCTCTTCATCCTTCATCCCCTTCATCGAAAAAATGGGCCCAAACCGTGCTTTAGTGAGAAAAAAGTGGGCTCCCCTGTCCATCTCCCTCTCCGTTTTCAAATAGAGCCAAAAGCCAAACCCATCCATCATTGTCCGGTGGCATCAACCAAGACCATTTTGTAGATTAGCCTTCAGTATCCAACGAATTACCAAAAACTTTTCGTAAAGCCACGCCCATCTACAAGACTATCCACTGAAACCATTAGCCAAAGCACCGTTGTAGTTTTCCCTTCGGTTTTCAGCAAATCACCCAATCCATTTTGTAAAGCCAAGCCCATCTATATGACTCTCCGATGACATTATATAACCAACATTTTTGTGGTTTCTTCGGGTTTCAGCAAATCACACAAGCCATTTTGCGAACCAAACCCATCTATAAGAATATCCAGTGACATTAATCGAAAACATAAGCCGCTCCGTAGGAGAGCAAGCAGAAACGAAAAAGATCGAGCAAATACGTTCAAGTCATATCAAGACCGCAACCCGCACGCGCGCAATCAAACCTTCCAGTGATCAGCCGGTCTTCGCGCTTGTCCTGCTTCTTTTCCGTTTTTAGGTAGGGCCATCCCAAGATCACCTAAGATCACCACGGATTGGTTTTGCTTTTTTCCGTCCTGAAAGCCCTGCAAATCAGCACCGATCACCCCAAATCGTTGCAGAATCACTTGGTTTTCTTGAAACCAGCAAAACCACGCAAAATCACTCCAGGTTGGCTCTGCTTTCCGGCAAATCAGCACAGATCACCCCAAAGCATTGCAGAACGGTTTTGCTTTCTTGAAAACTAGAAAGGTCACCCAAGATCGGTACAGATTTGTTCTTGGTTTGTCCTGCAAATCATCATTACAGCATGGCTCTGGGTTTTTTCTTGAAAATCAGCACGGTCAGCTAAGGTCACTACAGTTTGGCTTTGTTCCAAGCAATGATGTCCTAAAGAAGGTGGGCCTTTGTTAAGCGCTGAAGGTACGGCAACGAGAATCTGGATTTTTTGGAAAAAGACTGAATCTCAAGTGCAGCACTGCTTGTCACCAGTTGAAATTTAACCGGGAAGGTCATTGGTAATGTCAATGAAGGAAAAAACTTGAAATGTGGGCGCGTGTGGCGATGGCGCGATAGAATCAACAATCTCCCTAGGACCTCTTGTATACCCAACCGGATCTGTCAGGTCTCAAAGAGAATTACTGTACTGGCAAGAAACCTGTTTCACATATTTTTCGTGAAGTTGTGACTGCAGCAAATGGTGCGAACTCTTCAGGTGCTGGGTGCTCGTTGCGACCTGCTGATGTCAGACGTGGCGTGGGTTAATGTTCTGTTTGGAGCCAGGTAGCTGCGGGCGCCTTTGCTCCTACAACCGCCGACTTTTTGTTCCCCAAACAATGGGACCACACTGGGTAAAGCCCAGGTTCGTTCAGGGGTTGCGTTCTGGGCTGGGTTTATTCAAGAATTGCTTTCAGGGCCCGTTTCGCACAAAAAATCTGTTTGTGAGATGTCCATGTGCATGCGGACGACGCAGGCTCACGCAAAATGCGGGCGCGGTTTTCGTCTCTTCCGAGGGTCTACTTTTACCGGCGCGCAGCGCGCGTTTTTTGAAGTATGTATCTAAGTTTTTCGTTTTTGGGTCTGGAACGTCGTTTTTGCTTGACGCGCGCACGCCGTTCAACTTTTTTTTAAATCATTTTTTCCATCTGCGTGGCTGGCGTAGGCAGACATGAGAGGTGGATCTGTATAGAGGTGGTTTTGGAAATCATGTTCCGCGGCAGGCGCAATGTTTGGTGAATTTGCACGAATACCGCGCCATTCGCCATGTTTGATTTGATGCGTCCCGATGATTTTGCATGGCAGCGCGCAGCCAGTACTGCGGATATCTGCGCATGCCTCAGCGTCATTTTTCGTGGGAGATGCTTTTCTTAGCAGACCTCCAAAAAAATCAGCATTCAAGACCTGGGTACAACGTGTTTTCTTTTCATTTTCACACCTTTGAATTTTGGTGGCCCGCGCGACCCTTGGTGAATTATCTGAATTTAAAACACGTGCCCGGGCAACCCTTGCGTCAATTTGTGCTGCGGCACGGTGTTCAGTTTGACATCGCTCGGTCAAACATCTCGTCACTTCGTGCATCTCAGATCAACTGGCTGTGGCATGGTGCTCATTTTGACATTGCTCGCGCAAATCTCTCACCTCTACAAGGTCCGCCTACGATGATCTTGTGAAATTCTCTTCGGGGCCCTGGTATGAGTTCCTGGACAAACATAAACTCCTGCTGCTGCACATCTGGTCCAGCTCCAATAATGCCAAACCCGATCTGCTACTGTTTCCATAGCAGCTATTGCTTGTAATTCCAGACATTTGATTTCCTACGAGATGCTAGGCCCAACACATTCAAAAATGGCAAAGGCATGCCTGCATCATGTCGGTGCTCTTTTGGGGGGCTAGCCGCTCCAAAACGGAAAAGTGAACGGGGATGCTTTTACACAACTACCCCTCCCACCTGCTGGCTTGATATCGAATCAACTAGCCTTTGTAATCCTGTTTTTCCTTCATGCCCCAGGCGCTCCAGTTGCAAGCCACATGGCCAGGGGAATGCCGAAGGCTAATAAATGAAGAAGCCATACCAAAGTGAAAAGGCCCACGGCATTCTAAGCATACTGCTGGATGTATGTCGTGGCATCGCACAAGTGCTGAACCTATGCCGTGCATAGGCGCACCCCACTGAAGAAGAAAGGAGTTGCAATAAGTCAATATTCAATAGATAACAGGCACTACTTCCAAGCGTCTGTTGATCAGTGTACGACGAGAAAAATAGGCGCTATGTTTCAGATATTGGCTGACGCGCTGTTGAAATGCAGCCCTTGGCTGAGATCGCGGCTTGGCGTCCCATCATCGGCTGGGTCACTTGGATTCTCTGCAAGATTTGCATGGACATCATCAACATGACTCCCGCGCAGGAGGCAGAAGCGAATGCGTAAATTGCGGCCATGCACTTGTGCCGTCCTGGAAGCATGAAGGCACAGCATTACTTGTCTTTTTTACCGGCAAACCCTATTTTTGCAAATTACTGAGTACTCGTTAGCTGGTGACTATTGTCATGGTGTATTGGCTGCCCAGGCAGCAGCTGATACCGCCAGACAGCTGATCAAAGCTTTGGCGTCCTTGGGTAGCAGTGATGCCAAGCAAGCTCGTCACCACTACCAGCAACCCCACGAAGAGAAGCAGCTGTACTAATGACCTCGGCCATCAGGCAAGCCATGGTTACCTGATGCCAACGATGTAAAGTGATGTGACTTATATGCAGCGTGCTCATGATGGCATATTCCAAGCCCCCGCGAAGTAGAACGTTGTTTTCAAATGCCAAGTCACATGGTGGTTAGCACATGTGAAGCCCCATCCATCTCGCTGCCGAAAGGGCCGGCAGTATCGAGCCGCACCACCTTGTCCATCAGGTAAATAGCCTCGGACCTAAGCAAACTGAGCAGAACTAGGTTTTGCTCACATCTTTGGCAGGCTTAGAGCTGCGATTTGTTTCCAGAGGCCTAAGCACCCATTCTCTTGGATTTGTTCTTCGAGGTCGATTTGCTTGCATTGTCTGCAGCGCTGTCAGCCGCTGCACCAAGGCACTTTGTTCCGAACATCGCCACAATGATGAGAAGAGCCCCCACCACCAAAGACAAGATTGCCCATGCGCGTGCTGCCATCCGCTGAGCCCACCTGTCCTCACAGCTAGCTGGGCCAGACAACCATGGCAACTGAACAAAATTGCGGCAGCCGTCGGTGGCCCCCGGTTTACGGACGTGCATGAGGGAAACACGCGCGCACACACACACACGCTACAGATTGGGTGGTGAGGAGGTGCTCTTGGCAGCCGTGTCCTCGCCCTGCAGCTTGCTGAGCTAGCGAAACTTGAAATCGCGGGATGAAACCGACGTTGCGAAACGTATGCGCGCAAAGCCAGCATGACGGATGCTGTGTAACTTCTTCGCGGCGGAAACTATATGCAACTGGGACCAGCGTGACGAAACTGCGCGCCGAAACCTGCATTGAATATGCTGACTTGAATGGCAAAGGCATGGTTTAAAACTTTCCTGAATCATCTTGCATCAAGCGGCAAAGCACGACAAAATTAAAGCATTCTTGTCCGTGGTAAGCGTTTGTGTTTTTGGATTGTTGTTGCGCAATCCAACCTGTAAATACCCGGGGTTTGGGACACCCACAAGAGCCTTCACCAGAGACAGCCTAACATGGTTCAAGTCGAATCTTCTTCAGGAACCAAAGTTGAAATATTTTGAAGCCAGGTTCAAAAAATTTGCATTGCCTGAAAAAATTGGACACCAAGAAAATCCATTTGATTTTCCCACTGCCAAGGTACAGGTTTAAGTTCTGAAGGGGTGGTGATCCAGAAAATACAACCAACAGTGATCATCATGCTTCTGCAGGTACGCACAGCTGGCCGAACTGGATTTCAAATTTCATGCCATTTCACGGGTACTTTCGTCGGAAGCAATCCCAGTGACATGCTACGTCCCCCTGCTTCTCGTTGCGTTTCTAGTCAAACATTAAATTCTCGTTAAATTCTCGCGACACATAAAATTCGGCTTGCTAAAGCAAGGCAAACCCAACTAACCCTGGCATGCAGAAGAACTCAAGCGCAAAGCCGAACAAGCAACAAAGCAAAAAAAAAACAGTGATAAAATTTAGCCGGCCAGCACAGCAAAGGAGCAATCTCCCGGGGGAACCGCAGGGCTAAAAGGATCAATTAGAGCACAGTGAAAAGCATCGCTTCAGAACACAGCCATGTTTTTGGATAGCTTTAGAACACGGTCTGAGACACTGCTTCAAAACGCAGCAGTAAAACACGAGATCAAATTTACTGACAGGCGCAGCGCTTTGAAGGGTCACGCGTTCTAAAAGCGATGCCTGTACCAAAAAAAGCAACGCGGATGAGAAATGTACTCCTTACATCCTGTATTCCACGCAATGGCTCTCACTACTCTGACCTTGGAATTCATTATGCTCAACTAATCAGCCATTTAAAGTTTATTTGGGGGGAAGGTGTGGGTTTCAGAACCAACCACTTAGAGTTTATTTTGGGTGGGGAAACATTCTACTTACATCATCATTTCAGTTTTCTTCCCAAAGTTGGAACGACTCATTCCACTCTAAGGGCTCTTACTCGTCTCTTGCCTTGGGCAACCTTCTGCTCACAGCAGCCATTTTAGGTTTAGTGGGGGGAGGGAAGGGGTTCAGAACCACCCATTTAGGGTTTATTTGGGGCGGGGAACATTCTGCTCACATCATCATTTCAATTTTCTTTGAAAAGTTGGAACGACTCATTCCACACTAAAGGCTCTTATTCGTCTCTTGCCTTGGGCATCCTTGTTCTCACAGCAGCCATTTATGGTTTATTTGCGGGGGGCTCAGAACCAGCCATTGACAAAGAAGAGGAAGAAGAAAATGAAGAAAAAAAAGATGACGAGGCTGATTATGATGATGATGATGATGAGGATGATTCTGACGATGGTGATGACGACGGTGATGATGATGCTGACGATGACGATGACGACGGTGATTGTGATGATGACGACGGTGATGATGACCATGCTGATGCTGACGGCGATTATGATGACGGTGGTGATGATGATGATGATGATGATGACCATGATGATGGCAGAGAAAAACATGATGATCAATGATAATGATGATCGTGATGATGATGATGGTGGTGGTGATGATGATGCTGCTGCTGCTGAATGATTTTCGGTGCGTTCCAAAGCGATGCGTTTCTCCGCTTTCTGAAGCGCGGACCTTACCAACTGCCAACGGCAGGCGTGAGAGGGAGCCGGGGAGGGAAAGGAGGTGAATGACAGGTGTGGATAAAAAATGGGCGAGAAAGGAAAAGGGAGCGGGATGCATTCTGCATACTGCAAGGAGAGGAAGATTCACCCGGCTACACCCAAGCATCCAGGGTCGCACCGACAAGAAAGGGTGGTGAGTGCATTCGCCGAGTTGTGCTGGACCAATGTCAAGACAACATTTACTTCTGCATGTGCTGCTTTGCGGGACCGTTTGGCTTCTTCGCCTTTTGACCGGTGGTCTAGCCGTCCACGCCAAATGGAGCCACTTCACTTGACTAGAGACGGCTTCCACTGTCGCTACATATTCGAGCAGCTCTAGGTACAAGAGGACGCTGCCAAAGCATGTGATCAAGTGGGGCTGGGCTACCACACGCGCAATCAACAGGAGTCTGGGTAATGACTCCAAAAGTGGCAATGGTAACCAAACCACCAATGCGAATTGCAAATCTATGAGCTGAAGACTGCACACTGAATCCCTACCAAATTAATTGGGGGGCTTCTGGAAAATGTAACTTACATGTTTCAGGGGTAGGGACCCAGAAAATGTAATATTTCATTTGCTTTTTCTTAAAGCCAGAAAATGTATTGTTACATTTTTTGAGGCCTGCCCAACAAAGGGGGGGTGCTGCCTAAATGTAACTTACATTTTTGGGAAAATGTGCAAGGATGTCTTACTGTAGAGAGGATCTTCCCTTCTAAGAGGTCCTCATGAGAAGATCTTGTGGAGATCCTGTTGCATTGAAGTCCTCTCTGGGGGGTTCTTGTGTGACCTTGTACAGGTCCTTGTGAGAAGGTGTTTTCTCACAAGGATCTACGCAAGATCATGCAGGAACCTCTTAGAGAGGACTTCGCCAGGATCTCCGCAAGATCTTCATGGACCTGTACAACATCATGCAAGGACCTCTTAGAGCGGACTTCGCCCAGATCTCCACAAGATCTTCTCATAAGGGTCGGTGCAAGATCATGCAAGGACTTCTTAGACAGGACTTCGATAAGATCTTCACAAGAACTTCGCACAAGGACCTGTACAAGACCTGTGTCAAGACCTTCATACATGAAGGACGGCCATGAAACCCTTGCAAGATCGTCCTAGGAGGACCTTCCAAAAGATTTTTTTGCCAGCATCTTTGAGAAGCAACTAAAATGAGCACCGCGGCGCAGCGACAGCGATCCCACACGCCCAAAAAGTGCCCAGAGGGTTGTGCGAGCCATATCCACATTCCCACCGCACCACGGCGAGAGCGACCAGACACGCACAAAGTGCCGAGAAGGTTGCGCGAGCACACGTTAGATTTTCACAAGACACTGCGCGCACGACGAAAATGGACCATTGAAGATCTCAAACAGCGACGTTTTACCCACGTTTCAGACACTTTCCTGTCGAGGTCTACAAAGTACGGCGCCTGCCACGAAAAATGAGCCGGGGCATCCGCAGTGCACCTGCCACGTGAAATCATCACCGTGTCCAAAATGAATCCAAATGAAATTTCGCAAAGCGGGACTTTCGACCCTTTCAAAAACATCGTCCACATTCACCAAATACTGCTCGAGCCACGAAAAATGAGCTCCAAAAGCACCTCTCATTTTGACCCACACCTGCAGACGATTTAGTGACGTGCAGAGAGTCCCACGCCTGCCACGCAGATGAAAAAATGTCCGATATCCTGCGGATGCCCCACACCTGACACACGACTTGGACATAGCTCAAAAAACGAGCACGGCGCGGTAGTAAAACGAGACCCTCCGAAGAGCCAAAACAGCGGCGCCCAACTTGTGCGAGCCTGCGCAATCGAGATGCACATGGACGTCTCGCAAAGGAACTTTTACGCGAGAATTTACAACAAAAATGCCGCGCCCCCAGATCAGCAAAATCCGCGGCGCAGACTTTGTGCGAGCCTGCGCGGTCGAAATGAACATGGACATCTCGCAAAAGCCACTTTATGCGAGAATTTACGGGTGAAAGCAGCAGACTAGATGGAGCACCCTGATCAAACCCCGCATTTAACACCTAAGGTGAGAATATTTCAGTGTGGACACACTGTTTGGGGAAATTACTAACTACCTCCTAAAGGGTCTCCAGAGTGGTCCCCCACCTCAATTAGCACTAACTCCCCACCTGGACATAATGAATGGTAGACTTCCCGCTCGCCTAGATTGTAGACAGATTATGGACAAATTATGGTGGCATGTTGCCCGGAAGACCTATGTAAGCAGATTATGGACAAATTATGACAAATTAATTCGATGTGGCCCCGCTCTCATTCTCAAACATTCAGATAACCCACCAAACAATCCCTACCGTTTTGGCAGCAAGGGACCTCCCCAAAATGTAACTTACATTTTTGAAGGTAAAACCTTCGAAAATGAAACTTACATTTTGTGAAAAACCCATACAATCAGCACCTTGAAAAATGTAAGTTACATTTAGGGTAGGTCCCTCTGAAATATTACATTTTTGAGGTAAAACCTTCCTAAATGTAACTTACATTTTTGAAGGTGCCATTTCTGTGGAAGCCTCTATTCCTCAAAAAATGTAAGCTACTTCTTGGGACGTCACAAAAGATTGGGCCCTCATGGGAAAAAAGACAGAAGCAAAGGTAACAGTTATAACTTAGCTTGGTTCAAGAGCTATACTCTGTAGAGGGCCTAGAGGGTATATACGTATATACATATAGGTTCCGCATTTATTTACAACATATATGGGCAATATGTGTCACATATGCCCCCGCAATTGTTTTTTTTACATATGCGCAAATGTCCGTAAGATCTGATTTTGTGTAAATAAGATCTTACGGACATATAATATATGTCAGTAAGACCTTATTTACGTAAAACAAGATCTTGAATCTTAAATATATGATATATGATACACAAATGTAATGTATATGTAATGCATATGCAACTGCAAATGTGTACACAAATGTCTACATGGATATATGTATATGATCATTTCCGCCTGTACTCTACAGAAACCTGGCCCACATAGCTCTTGAATCAAGATAAGTTATAACAAAGGTAACAGTTATAATAAGCTTACAGATATAGTGGCACCCCCAAAAAAGGAGGGGGCGGGGAAAAAATGTAAGTTACATTCCCCCCCCATTTCCATACTCACTACGTGTGTAGTGTATTCCTGGGGAATACCTTGATTTTGCTTTGACCAGGACCATACCTAGGGGGGTCTTAACTTACACTTTTCACCCTTCCAAACGTGGATTTTTGGTACCTTAAAGATTTTCATTTACAATTAACCCACCCTTAAAAACAGCCCGAAAAATGTAAGTTACATATTGCAAGGTCCCCCCCGAAAACCTAGGTTAAGGGGGTGGGGATACCAAACATATAGTTCTCGAACAAGACTGGAAAAAGTAAAATTAATCGAAGAAAAAAAACTCGTGTGAATTGTGTGCCTCACAATGTGGCATAGAGCACATAACCATATGTGCCGTGGATTTCCCTTTTGGGCCCAATCCCCTTTAGGGCACTTTGGGTTCCCTAGGGTTCGACGCCATTTGGCTGCTGACCTCGCAGCCC
>Ga0126342_10014983_pt1 | contig 13627 bp, 12 predicted proteins | sample Cyp1metagenome_FD_92528 | JGI IMG/M metagenome (GOLD analysis project Ga0126342, IMG submission 92528) | Coral microbial communities from Lord Howe Island, Old Settlement Bay, Australia - Cyphastrea 1 metagenome | ecosystem: Host-associated > Invertebrates > Cnidaria > Coral ...
CTGAATTTCTAAGTGTTATTTCTAAGTGTGGGGCGTTTTCCTTAAACAAGCATTTCTAAGTGTGAGATCTGAAAATTTGGAAAAATAATATCTTCTAAGTGTATGTCCGGCACTATATATATAATACATATATATATATATATACATAATACATATATATTTATAATTATATAGGTGTAGAGAAAAATATATCATTTATATATTACAATAAAATATAACATAATATATGGAATATGGAGGACTGTGGAAAGACCTAGATCCGAACAGCTCCCTCCAAACTGAGTTGACAGCCTCCACTTTCACTCTTGAGACCTGGCAAAAAATCGGAAGTGCATATCTTCCAAAACAAAACCAGTATCAAGTTCTAACAGATTTAAGTATATCATGTCAACCCTGGATTAATAAACCCCTAGGTTGTTTAATTGGGAAGGTGCCATTTTAAGTATCAAATCATGACTATTGGGGGAATACCCCCCTAATTAACAAACCATGGTTTAGCAAAATCCGGGGTTGACATTAACCATTGTTATTAACTATTATATCATCATTAACCACTAATTACTGTATATTAACCATATTAAACCAGTACATTCCAGTTGCTGCAGTGCCCTTTTCCAGTTGGCTTTCCCACCATTCGCCTGGAGGTCATTTTATATACATCATCCCAATTCTGAATGGTGCAGAGGCGCAAGGACTCAGAAAAACCTCTAGCTTATGAATGGGATGGTTCAATTAATTGGGTTTACCTCATTTCATTGATTTCATTGATCATATTTCAGTACAACCACTACAATAAATGATACAATTGCTTCAGAAATTCTGATCTCCATCACCAGGCAGGCCTCAACTTTGGACTTGCTGGGCACGATGTCATCGTGCAGATCCTACGCAGTCGTCAATCGTGAAAAATACACCCCAATCTCTAGAGTAAAGCTTTCATTTATCGGATCATCGTTAGATCATTTTGGGGATGTTACTACCTCTGTTCGATGTTGCCATGGATCAATCCATCTTCACCCTCTGGTAGACAAACATAGCTATTGAAAATGGCCCAGTCGAAATCGTTGATTTACCCATTAAAAATTGTGATTTTCCATAGTTTTTGGTATGTTTACCAGAGGGTAGTTCCTATATTTGCTTTTTCTCAGCTATAAAATAATGACCAGTTCTATGGATCCTGCTTCGTGCATCATCAATTTGTGGTCAAACGTGGCTCACCGCAGATTCACGATTCTCTGGATCATGGACTCAGCCGTGGGGAGACAAAAGAAACATGCCCAAATTAAAACGGTAATCTGGCATCGAACCAATCAATATGGACAACTATATGATTGGTACTTGGGCCATGCACCCCAAGAATAGGCTGGCCAATATGGTCAATTGGAAACACCATCCCAGGTTGGATAAACAATATACAAAACTTCAAACCACCAACTGGCGTTCTTCCTGTTTCCCAGAACTTTTGTGTGCTGAAACCTCAAGCCTGTTCGCGTCAGTTGCTATGCCACCCTCGCAATTGACACATTTTGGTTTGTCTGAAACTATAGAGGGGCACCCTACATCCAATAGTAATCAATTTTGATGACCTTTTTTGTCCATACAACATGAAATGTTGTGGTATGCCGTATGCCCCATTTCAAGACATACAATTTTTAATGGGAGAAAACTTGGCAACCGAACCAAATTCAACTGGTACTCTTCGTCACTGGACCTCAGACACGGGCCAGCTCAGAGTCGTGGATGCACCATCAAAACTACACAGTGTGGTGCGCCCAAGTTAGCTAACCCATAGGATCCATGTATGGTATATATGCTAACATTTGGGGTATATTGATGGTAAATGTTACCATATATATAGCATACATGGATCCTATGGGTAAAGGATTTAACCAACAAAATGGTGATTTAATCACGCCATGGTTAATTTTGCATACCCCCCCAAAAGATTGAAAGGGAAAACACGTTTGTTGGCTATAGCTGGGCATCAAGGAAGCTTACCCCCAGCTAAGTAATTAACAACCGAACCTATACCCAATCAAAATCCATCCGAAACAAAACCAGTGGCCCTATTTTTTCATATGTTTTTCATGGTCTACCTGGGTGCCAGACCCCCCAGGCAGAGGAAAGGAGACTGCAATTTCCTGACGGCGCTGGTCACAGGTCTTTCATGTTTGCTGGCGTCGTTGGTGCTCAGGGTCTTTCAGAAACATGTGCCCTCTGGTAAACTAACATAGCAGTGGAAAATAATCCCTTTTAATGGGTAAATCAACGATTTCTATGGGCCATTTTCAATAACAAACTGTTAGTCATTACCAGAGGGTCTGGGTCAATGCATCGGATACCAAACTGGGATGAGTCAGGTCATAATGTTCTTGCTGAAAAAAAGTGTTCGTGAAGATTTCTTCCAGGTGCACTGGCTAAAACAGCAAGGTTCATTGGATTGGTTTAAGGGAAAAATTACAGGAAAGCCCCATATTTAATGGGAAAATCTATGGTTTCCTGTAATTTTTCCCTTAAACCAATCCATTGAAAGGTACCCTCCCACTTTAAGCCTAGCTAGATAGGGACTCAACTCGCGGGGCCCATGTTGACCTGTTTGTTGGCGGCCAACTCCTACGATTGTGACCTCGTTGTGAGGTTGGACCATCATCCACAAAACACGGCCGCGATCTGCAGAAATGTTGACATGCCCAAACCTAGACATAAACCATCATAAACCATGTTTATGAATGATTCCCGTAATCTTAGTATATTGTAATCATCATTGGTGCAGCGGTCGGCCAATGACGTTTCTATCTTTCACCTGAGGTTGCCTAAGATTTGCAAGTTTTAACTGCGAAATGCTGTGACAAACCGTTGTTTTTGTTTGAGTCAAACGAACAACTCCAGCCATCCAACACCTTCTGTTGTAGGTCCACTTTTAGGCTCTCCTGGCATCGGCTGCTAAGACAGAAATCCAACATGCCGAATATCCGACAAAATGGTGGCTTATAGCTACAGGACAATCACCTATAAAATCCTATAAACGGGAACTTTTCCATTGCCATATTTTCGAGGGCGATCCATAGCTGTTCATTAAGATGCTGAAGCCAAGGTGCCACCGTCTTGATCACAATCTTCGGGGTTATCCAGCAAAATAGCAGCACGCCACATGTCAATGAACAAACGGAAATTCGCGATTTTTGGCCGTGACAAGGAAAGAACAACACTTAAGCTCCAAGCAGAAACTGCATGTCTATATCACTATGAACCAGCGGTTAAGGGGAAAATGGTGTTAGAAGATGTTGGAAGTACTTGGACGGATCCGCATGTTCAATTGTGCGTGTTGGGAATTGCCAAAAGGACTTTTCCAAGACCATCGAGCCCGCGGCTAAGACCTTCTTCGACCTTCAACTTCTTGGCGATCAAATTAATGATCATCCATACATACCCTCTGGTAATTTAACATAGCTATTGAAAATGGCCATTTATAGTTGATTTAGCCACTAAAAATTGTGATTTTCAACAGCTATCTTAGTTTACCAAAGGGTAAGTAGTATAAAAACCACATAAAACATGCAGTCATGAACGCTCATCTGCACACTCTACGGACCTCCCATTGTGACGTCACAAAAATGGCTGGTGGAAGCATCTCATCCCATTGAAAACCAACCCTTTTTCTCGGACCCAAAAAAAATGATACATCCCTGGGTTTATATATGGGACTATTCAGTGTGTAATATACAAGGGATGGGATTATTTTGCCATGATTTTGCCATTCAATGGCCAATCCCAAACAAATTTCTATTTATATAATGTGGTTAAAACATGTTAAAACAATGTCATAAACCACCCATTTGGGAAGGGTCTATACCACCTATAAAAATTGTGATTTGGGGGATGGTCTATTATTTTGTTTACCCACATTAGTCGATTTTCACATTATAAACCACTATTTTTTGGGTGGATATACCCTGCATGTATGGATGCCACAGTCATGGCCAGCCTCAGCAACTCCTTTGGCAAAAAGAGTGATGAAGACATGGGTGGCATTTTGGTACCTGGAGTCTCGGAGTCTCTCTCTAGCCGGCGCCCTATCATAGTGTCTCTCTCTTTCTCCATATGTATATGTACATATATATATATATGTTTATTTGTTTATCTAATTTACCTAATTTAATGCCATGTGATCAAAATGTAAATGTCTGACTGCATATGTGAATATGTATATGTAAAAAACATACAGGTTTAGTGAAAAAATATGGGTCTGGAATGGTTTTGTTCTGTTTTTTTCCGTTTTGGGATTTCCTGTTCTGTCCATATTCCTTGCTACTTGCAGCATTTTTGGGGTCGAACCTCCCAGTTCCATGGAATTTGCAACATTTGGGTGCTCGAACTGTTCATGTAACGTGGTAGTTTGCAACTAGGGTTCATTTAGGGTTAGTTTAGGGTTTTTGTTAGGTTGGGTTTTACGTTTTTAAGGGTTGGTTTTAGAGTTTGGGTTTATTTTTTTCAAGGTTGGTTTAGGATCGTTTTAAAGTTGGTTTTGTGGTTTACTGGGTTTAGTTTAAGATCTATTTAGGATTGGTTTTAAAATTTGTTTTAGGTTTCGTTTAGGATCTACCAAGGGTTGTTTTGGGACCTATTTAGGGTTGGTTTAAATGTTTTGGGTGTTGGTTTAGGGTTCAGTTAGGCCTTGTTTAAGGTCTATTCAGGGTTGATTTGGGAATGGGGTTGGTTTTAGTGTTCGTTTAGATTTGGCTAAGATCTATTTAGGGTTCGTTTAGGATCCATTTAAGATTGATTTAGAGATTATTGGGTGTTTGTTTGGGGTTTAAAAATCTATTTAGGGTTGATTTAGGATCGTTTTAATGTTGGTTTTTGGGTTTATTTCGGGCGAGGTTTTAGGGTTTAATTAGGTTTAGTTTAGGATCTACCTAGAGTTGGTGTAGGACCTATTTAGCGTTGGTTTAAGGTGTGTTTAGCGTTGGTTTAATTTGTTTTGGGCATGTTTAAGCTCTATTTAGGGTTGGTTTTAGGGTGTATTTAGGTTTGGTTTAACATATGTTTGAGGTTGGTAGTTTAGGATCTGTTTAGGGTTGGTTTAAGGTTTACTTAGGATTTAGTTTCAGATGTATTTAGGGCGGGTTTCGGGTGTACTTAGGGTTGTTTTAATGTTTTTTGTTGGTTGGTTTTGGGTTTATTTAGGATTGATTTAGGGCTTATATTATATATACATGATGTTTCTTAGATCTACAGTATGAGGCCCAAAAAAAGGGGAAAAGCAGAGAAACAGAAAAACAGGTAAGCAGAGAATGTTCAAAAGCAGAAAGCCGACTAGCAGAGAAGCAGAGATGCAGAGAAGCTGGAATAGCAGAACAACTGAAAAGCAGAAAAGCGGAGAAGCAAAGAGGCAAAGAAGCAGAAAAACAAAGAAGCAGAGAAGCAAAGACGCAAAGAAGCAGAAAAGAAAAGAAGCAGAAAAGCAGAAAAGCAGGAAAACGCAGAGAAGCAGGCAAGCAGGGAAAACCAAACAAGCAGAGAAGCTGGGAACCAGAAATAAAGAAACAACTCAAAATCACCAAAACAACGTCTTCCAACCTTTATTTATGGTGTATATACATATAGCTACGTAAGCTACACACGCACACATATATATATAGCCACATAAGCTACACACATATATATATATATGCATGCATATATCTAGCTATATATATAGCTATATACAGCTATATACAGCTATGTATCGACTCACATTTTTCGTAATCTTACTGTGTTATTTGCTGTCCCGGTATCTTATCTTCTCCCTGTGTTTCTAACTGTGCATCTAACACAACATTATATACTTTTCAGGGGAGTTACTAAAGACTCTCCTAGACTCATGACAAAGAATTTTGAACCAAATTCAACAATGAATGATGATTGAACCGCGGATACTGAAGCAATCCTGACGAATTATTCTGCATAATTTGCTATATATATATATATATATTATATATATATATATTATACATATAATATATAATATATATATAATATAATATATATAATATATTATATGTATAATATATATATATATATATATATAAATTAAATTATATATATATAGAAATTTGGGGGTAATTGCCCCTAAACTACGAGTAACCATAATTCAATGGAGGTCGCGGTGAGGTCGTCCGCCGGTTCCTGGAGGTGACATGGTACAGGTGACATGCACCGCGATGCATTGCTCCTCTAGGCGCAGTCACCCATGCATCGTCACGAAGAAGGCCGAACAACCGTCAATTTTTGCCTGCCCAATGGGAAATTGAAATGGCATTCAATTGATTTTGAACAATTTTGCTGGGTGTTCATGTTGGAATTGGATCAATCCAACATCAATTGAACCTTACATCAGCGATCTGCAGACTTTCCTTGCCTGTCTTTGTATCATCACCCAGCCCCAGATGACCGTAGAAACACATTGTTCGAGGAACACTTGATTCGGGCTGAGGCCTAGCGAAGCCACGTGGCGGACAACCCATGGTTGCGACTTCGGTGAAGAGAACCGCCCGTCTACATCAAATCGTTACACAATCAGCTGACCTTGAGATCAATGAACATCACTGGTCCCACAATGGTCAGGAACATGAAACTCCCATCGGTTTTCGTGATTGGGGCTATTGATTACTTCAAGCCTATAACTTAGCCTAACTTGTCAATCTCACTGAGGCTACCTGGTTGCGATTCCTGGGAGCCATGTCAAAGGTTTATTTCAAGCAATTGCCTTCTGGGACTGCCTGCTCGTTAATGGTGAACAATCATTAAGTAAACCTGGAAACCTCGTTCGATACCACAAAACAATCAAACGTTGATTCCTGAAGTCAACAAATCTATAAATATATATATAAAAATATAAATATAAAACATGTAACAAAAATAAATACTAGCGCACATAAACCATCCACAGTTCAAATCGATGGATAACTAAAGGCATTGGAACATGTGGATGGTTGAAAGCGCGGCTTAAGAAAAACTATTTCCACAGCATTGCTAGGTTGGAATTGATGGTAGCCACACCCCATTCCCATCCCATCCCCCAATGCGCACCACTCGCGCTTCACTGGTTTTCTCCCTGCATGTTTCAACATGAAACGCAATTCACAAAACAAGACAAAAACAATGAGCACATCCAAGGCAGGCCTGCGCCTGTGCCAAGAGAGTAGTCAATTATGTTATGTTAAAAATTAGCATGATATGCACAGATAGTTGCTGCATGGGACAAAAACCTACAAGTGTTCATCCCAAAAAATGTCAACGTTAGACGCTAATTGTTTTTTTTGTGGCACGGGGGCAGCTCTGAATCAACACGGGATGTTCTACAAGACCATGGCGCTGGACTAAACTTTCAGCAGTCTATCATGAGGACGCAGCACCATCACAACAAATGTGTTCACCTGCAACAATACCAGCGCCAAACTATCAAATCCGTCAATCGTCCTCCTCAACATCATCCTCTCCATCAACATCATCATCATCATCATCACCATCATCGTCATCATTCGCATCATCGCCATCATCATTACTCATGACACCTTCTGCGTGTATGTGTTTGTCTTCTTCATGCTTGTATCATCACAAACAGCAACAGCAACATCATTCCTACATACTTCCTTGTTGGAACCAAGCACGAACAGCATCAACAACATCATTCCTACATACTGCCTTGTTGGAACCAGGCACGTGCCCCCAGCATGTCGCCAATTTCTCCAACCACAGTGGCGCGCACCTGTGATCGATAGCGGGGTGTCTCTATCCTGAAGGCACGGCGCAGGTGTTCCATGCAAAATAGATAAAGCTCAACAATGCTTCCCAGGCACTATGCTATAACACCGAAACTTTGCAGAGAGTAGCTAGGCGCGCTTCAACCCTCCCCTGCCTTCATTCCAACACATTCATGCTCCAGGCGATCGGCTCCCTTTCGACGAGGCTTGCCAGGCGTAACGATGCATGGCACAGGGAAGGGGACAAAACATATGCTTGCACCGCTTGCGATTTCCAGAAGCGCAACGCAATCACCTTGTCAAGTATCGCGGTCTTTCTGAATACCGGGCTCCCCAAGGTTGATGCGAAAAATGCAGTTTTTGGTGTTTGCACAATTTTCAAATACACCTTTGGGGTTTGGGGCGCCTTTTTTTCCCCTTCAGAGAAGCCCATAAATAAATAAATAAATATATATATATATAAAATGTATACATGTGTAATATGTAAATACATATATATATATATAATATGAATATTATATATATATAAATGTTTTTCCAGACTGCAGAACCGCGCCGAAAATCAATGTATTTTTCTTGTTCGTGATCTCTGCAGAAACCATCCCAATTGGACGTTTAGCTGCGCATTACGACAAGGACAAGCTGATGTGCACCTTGGATGCAGATTCTGGAATGTTGCAGTTGCCCGCACTTATGTAGTGTGATACATGAGCAGCCCCAATCGCCCACCTAAACTATCCTCAACGAATTACGGTCTACTACAAGGGTTGCCCAACTGCCAGCGGCTGATCATAATTCATCAGATCCTGATTGGCCTGCAACTGATAGTGCTGGAACGCAATCCCTTCCCCCGTTAAAATCATGAATTCCCACTATACTTGGGACCATGCACAGGGCTGTTTTTTCTAGAGGGCAGATGACAAGAATTTGACTGCTCACCCAGCGGTTCGTTACACTGACCCTATCAGATCCGCCATGAACAGCGACCAGGTTGCACTCCAAAATTTCATAAAGTTTCAATCCCCCTTGATAGATGATTTTCCCAGCTGGAAATAGAAACCTCTATTTTCTAGGGGTCTTCTCAGCCAGTGACGTTTGAGGACATTGGACCGTAAACAGCATCGAACATCTTCAAAGGTTCCAAATTTTGATCTTCGCAGGTTGGAAAGACCCAACCGAAACCCAAAAGCCGGAAGTCTAAGAGAAAACAGGATGAAACAACAGGCCAGAGACTATTGATAATTTATGATAATTTGACATAGCCCCCTGGAAATAAACCACATAGTAAATCATGATTCACGTGGAGATGACTTCACTATGATGTAAAAGTTTCACCCGTATTGATCAACTCTCTCAGAGGGATATGATGATAACTCCGTGCGCTTCTTCTCAGGAAAAAAACATAATATGTTGGAAGATCTAATGGGTGTGTTTGACATGTTGATATAGAAATAAGTTCAATTTGAACCATGTTTGGACCTTATCATACACCAATCCCGGTGGGTCCAAAAACTTCTCGAGAAGGTACTATTTGATATAGCATGAAGCAAGCACTGGTTTCAGTGGGATAGATACCCATATATCATGCTAAAAAAAAGTTTGCAACCAATCTACTGACCATACTTATAGCTTGTATAGTTGGGAGCTTGTAACTTGGTAGCAGTTTAAAAAAAAAAACATATTCGATGTGTAAACGTGCGCAGAATATATACGAATGCATTTATACAAATATATATATATACGTTCCTAACCAAGCTGCTCATCCAAGTAATGCAGGGAATGCTCAGGGTATAATAGTTTCTCTCTAGTGAATTGAGCAATCATGGCGATGCGTACTTAGTAACGGAAGGGAATGTCGACTCGAACTTGAACCAACCAACCTTCTGGACATATAAACAGCAAAGGCTTGGACCTTGAAATAGCTACAAAATGCTACCCCTAGTTAAGTTGGTTTAAACAATTAAAACCAATACAGCTGTCTGTGCAAATATCAAACTAGTTGATGCTCATGAATCCTGCCATTTTCACCATCATCCCGTGGCGACCATGGAGCAAATGGACCATATGTTTTTACATGATGTAGCCATGATGTACCTATTAAACTTGGTGAGTTCCCACATAACCATATTATTATGGTAAAATACTAGCTACTGGAGGGCAACATCCCTAAAACTCCATTTTTTGCTGGGCAAAATGTTGGCGACATCACCATCTTTGAAACATCTGACAGCAATTGCTTCAAAAATGCATGAAATCCACGCTCCGGTTCTGAATCCGCAGCTTGTTGCTTGAATTGGGGATCATCTTTCCGTTTGGTGCATGGTAAATAATATGCGCCAGCTTAAATCAACATCCCCACTTTCGGAGGCTTAAATCGCCAATTTTTCATTGGTCAAACCCAAGTGCTGTTGGTTCAACCATCATCTTTATCTGCAGCTTAAAAATGCTGAAAGGCTGAGTTCCATGTTTTTTGGTTGTTTGTTGGGTTACATCCTGCAAGTACCCATCTTCAGGCCACAAACTAAAGGACCGGACAACCCCACAAGTCAACTTCTTCCAATAACAAAGAACAAATGTTGTAGCGGGGACGGGGAAGGAATGAAAGACAAAGGAGGTGGTGGAGGATCGAGAAGTAAAACAAGTTGTATGTGAAGAGTTGTGTGTGACAAAGTTGTGTGTGAAAGATGGTGTGTGGCAAAGAAAGATGGCTTGTGTGTGTGACTAAGTTGTGTGTGAAAGATGGTGTGTGTGTGTGAAAGTTGTGTGTGAAAGCAAGCGTGTGACAAAGTTGCGTGTGAAAGATGGTGTGTGACAAAGTGGTGTTTGAAAGATGGTGTGTCAAAGATGGTGTGTGACAAAGTTGTGTGTGAAAGATGGTGGGTGACAAAGTTGTGTGTAAAAGATGGTGTGTGTGTGTGAAAGATGGTGTGTGACAAAGTGGTGTGAAAGATGGTGTGTGAAAGATGGTGGGTGACAAAGTGGTGTGTGAAAGATGGTATGTCAAAGATGGTGTGTGACAAAGTTGTGTGAAAGATGGTGGGTGAAAGATGGCGTGTGACAAAGTGGTGTGTGAAAGATGGTCTTTGACGGTGCGTGAAAGATGGCGTGTGACAAAGTGGTGTGAAAGATGGTGTGTGGCAAAGTTGTGTGTGAAAAATTGTCAAAGATGGTGGTGTGAAAGATGGTGTGTCAAAGATGGTGTGTGACAAAGTGGTGTGTGAAAGATGGTGTGCCAAGGATGGCGGGTGACAAACTGGAGTGTGAAAGATGGTGTGTCGAAGATGGAGTGTGACAAAGATGGTGTGTGAAAGATGGTGTGTGGCAAAGTGGTTTGACAGATGGTGCGTGAAAGATGGTGTGTGAAAGATGGTGTGTGACAAAGTGGTGTGACAAAGATGGTGTGTGAATGATGGTGTGAGAAAGATGGTGTGTGACAAAGTGGTGTGTGAAAGATGGTGTGTGACAAAGTTTTGTGTGTGTGTATGAAAGATGGTGTGTGACAAAGTGGTGTGTGAAAGATGGTGTGTGACAAAGTGGTGTGTCAAAGATGGTGTGTGACAAAGTTGTGTGTGTGTGTGTGTGGGAAAGATGGTGTGTGAAAGATGGTGTGGATGTCTCCAAGTGCCACGCCTGCCACGCAAAGTACCGGCGACTAACCGCGCCCAAGCACGCCACCAGATCCAGCCCAGTGCCCCAAGTGCCACGCCTGCCACGTGAAACGAAGGTAGATGACACCAAGTGCAACGCCTGCCACGTGAATCGAAGGTAGATGTCACCAAGTGAAAGTGGATGTCATCAAGTGCCACGCCTGCCACACGAAACGAATGTGGATGTCACCAAGTGCCACGCCTGTCACATGAATGGAAGGTAGATGTCACCATGTGAAAGTGGATGTCACCAAGTGTCACGCCTGCCACACGAAACGAAGGTGGATGTCACCAAGCACCACGCCTAAGTGAAGGTGGATGTCGCCAAGTGCCACGCCTGCCACGCAAATGGAACGTCAATGTCACCAAGTGCACGCCTGCCCCGCGAAGTGAGGGTGTATGTCGCCAAGTGCCACGACTGCCACGCAAAGTGGCGCGGCGCCCGGGGCGACTAAAGCGCGCCCAAGCGCACCGCCAGAGCCAGCCCAGTGCCATAAGTACCACGCCTGCCACGCAAAGTGAAGGTGGATGTCCCCAAGTGCCACGCATGCCACGTGAAACGAAGGTGGATGGCACCAAGTGCCACGCCTGCCACGCAAAGTACCACGGCATCAAAGATAGTGTGTGACAAAGTTGTGTGTGAAAAATGGTGGGTGACAAAGTGGTGTGTGAAAGATGGTGTGTCAAAGATGGTGGTGTGAAAGATGGTGTGTGAAAGATGGTGTGTGACAAAGTGGTGTGTGTGTGTGTGTTTGAAAGATGGTGTGTGACAAAGTTGTGTGTGAAAGATGGTGGGTGACAAAGTGGTGTGTGAAATGTGAAAGATGGTGTGTGACAAAGATGGCGGGCGAGGCGGAGGCGGGATACAGAATCCAAAACAAGAACCCCACACAAAGATTTGGGGAAACAAAAGATATTGAACCAACACCTGAGCCCAGGACCCCCCAAAATTAGGATTGGCGTCGGTGGATTTTCAAATGTTCACCGGTTTTTCATTGTTTACCCTCTGGTAAACATACAAAAATCTATTGAAAATGGCCATTTATAGTGAGTTTTCTCATTAAAAATGGTGATTTTCCATAGTTACGCTAGTTTACCAGAGGGTAACCCAGTTTAACTCCATGATTTGCAGTACTCCTGATGTTCAATGATTCGTGCAGGAAAATGGGGATGATGACCTCACGATCCCCTAATTCAATAAACAACCCCGAGAAACCATAGTAAATCTTAGGGATATAATATATAACAACATATATTTGGGACCATTCAGGGCGTGCTTACTTAAATAAACGGAGATGGGACCGATATGATTCGTGATATAATGGGAATATAAAATCATTCTGTATTATAATGGGAATATATAAAAATCGTATATTCCCATTATTACTGGGAATATGATGAAGAGATCTATGTACAATTGTTATATCTTCCCAATATTATGAGATCTATGGGCACAGGTCATCAGTGGGGGTAGGTTGTCTGGGACCCATCTGGGACACTCGGACGATAACTTCCGTGGGCGTCTCGGCTGGTGCAGGCCTGGAGCGATGCATACAGAGCGGCTGACAGCTCAGCTGAAAGGGACACATACCCAAGGAGTTCAGTAAAGGGAAAAAAAATCACACCGCGAAAGATTTTCAAAGTGAGTTTTGTTTTTCTCAAGAAGCTGAAGCATTAAACTTCATGATCTTTCATGGCTTCAACGCATTGCTTGAGTAATGTGATCCATTGGGATATCAACTGACATTTACCCTCTTGTTATGGAAAACATAACCATGGAATCCATGGCCCATAGAAATAGATGATTTCCCATTAAAACCTCCTTTTATAACCTTTTATAAGGTATATTCCATGGCTATGTTAAATAACCACATCGGTATCTCAAAAAGTGGCCCGGCTTTCTCGAAAGTTTCCCCCGAGCCGCCCAAGCTCGGGGCCTTGGCCGACATGAAATGACTTAGCGGCACTGATGTATGATATGTAATTAAGTAATGATAGATAAAAGTAATAGATCTAGTAATAAATAATCTAGCAATGATATTTGTATACCAACAGTACTGTATAGATATATCTTAAATTTCACGAGCTCCTGGGATTTTGTGATTTTTAGGAAATATTGGATATCAAGGTCAAGATGCAATATGTGGTGCAGTGTACGCGCACAAGGGTGGCACCAAAAAACTTAAGCGTCATGGTTTGCACGGGTTTGCACTGGATCAGCCTTCCATAAATGGA
>Ga0126342_10014984_pt1 | contig 13626 bp, 11 predicted proteins | sample Cyp1metagenome_FD_92528 | JGI IMG/M metagenome (GOLD analysis project Ga0126342, IMG submission 92528) | Coral microbial communities from Lord Howe Island, Old Settlement Bay, Australia - Cyphastrea 1 metagenome | ecosystem: Host-associated > Invertebrates > Cnidaria > Coral ...
CCGCTGCTGCTGCTGCCGCTGCTGCTGCCGCTGCTCTTGCTGCTAGTGCGGCTAAACTTGCTTGTCTTTGCTTGTCTTATTCCCTGGCGCGCTCCCCCTTGCGTCTGCCGGGGTCGGCGGATAGATATATATATATATATATAGCCATAGCCTCTTTGTATTTCTTTGCTTCTGAGATTTTTCAGGGCTCTGTATGTGGTCTGGTACTGGCGCCTTCCACACCTTCCGTCGTCTTGGGACGTGGCAGGTTAAGCTATCAGTGAGCAAGGTCAATGAGGAGTTGGATGCTAGTCAACCCAAGTGTGGTTGCTCATTTACCCTCTGGTAAACGTTTACATAACTATGGAACATCACCATGCTATTAATGGGAAAATCCACTCTTTCTATGGCCATTTTCAATAGTTTTTTGTATGTTTACCAGAGGGTACCACCTCGACTGTCGCGGAATCATGGTGTGACTTTTGTCGTCGTTGCTCGACGACATCCCAGGTCGCCACTCTCCAAAGATCTGGGTGCTTTGCAGGTGCCAAGAACGTCGTCGTGTTGCGCAACGTTCTGCTAAAACGTCGCGCCCTTGTTTGGAGATGGATAGTAGCTATAAAATGTTATAGAACTATCCTCCCCCAAATCCCAAGAATCACAAGAATTAATCTGATCTATCTGAGCTAAGCTGATAAGACACTTTGAACATCTTTGAACATCTTTGAACATCTTTGAACATCTTTGAAATATTTACCAACATTTGCCCAACATAAATCACCCACTTTTGTAGGTAAATATTCCAGCACCATGGTTCGCATGTGGGTCCTAACTATCCCATTTGGTTCAACACTGGCCTCAGGATCTCATGCTCTCCGTGAGATCCAGCTCCAAGACCAAAACCTTTTCCGCATCCCGGCGGCGGATCGGTTCCAATAAAAGAGATGGGACCCACAATCGAGGAACCAGATGTAACCAGTAATAGGTGGGCATTATTCTAGTAAGAATTATTCTAAGATTCTAAAAAGATAGAAAAGTAATTCATCACTATTCTTCAGGAGTTTACTTTTCTAGCTTTTTGGGTTGCTATAAGGCAATATAGAAACCTCCCGCTTAGGTGATTTTGTTTTTTTTGGATGGAGAATGGTCAAATATCATAGGAATACCGTTTTGTGGTCCATTGATGTTTATTTTTCTGGGCAACGAAGGGTTTTTGAATCGGGAAGTTTGGTCGCCGAGGGTTGGTTGTCAAAAGCAGACACGTCCAAGTCTCAGACACGCTCCGAGCTTTGACAAACTTTCATTTCACCGTCCACGGGATTTTGTCAAAATTAAACTGGTTCACAACTGCGTTTTGAAACATGAGTAACATGAGCTCATGAGTCAAGCCGATGTTTCAAAGTCTGTGAGTCGACTTTGCCAGGGTGACTCAACAGATGGGTGCTGGTGGACAACTCCTGCTTCATGCAAAAAGGCCACTTGGAGCTTTCCAGAAATGGGGGTACATCAATAGCTGGATGGTTTATAAGGGGAAATCCATGACAATATATGACAATCCTATAAAAATTGATGATTTAGGAAATTTAGGGGCACCATTTATGGAATCTTATGGAACCCCCCACTTCTTGTGAAGCTCCATGAGAGACAGGACGCAAAGGATCGCAGCGTGGCTGCGCGTCTCTGTTCGTTTGTCCAATGATCGTTTTCACAGAACAGGCGGGTACCCTCTGGTAAACTAAGGTAACTATGGAAGATCACTATTTTTAACGGGAAAGCTCACTATAAATGGCCATTTTCAATAGCTATGTTAAATTACCAGAGGGTACATGTTCCTGGGCATTGGTTGCTTTGTCCAAGCCACTCCAAGATACCTGTTGTCCAGGCAAAGCCGAAAAGATTCAGTGACTGTGGAGGACTGGTCCGGGAAAACCCAGTTTGTCTGCACCACTCGGGTCATCCATTTTGCCAAGGCAACTGTTTTGGATAAGGATTTAGCAGACAACGGGGTGTTTGAAATTAGGACTTCAAATTTCATGGTTGGTGTTAATTTTCCCCATTAGAGTGCCATTTGGATCGCATATCTCATTTTCAAACATACCCACATCTACAGGCCGACTCACTTTATGAGAACTTTGCAGAATCATCATGAGGATTTTTATATATTTCATCTCGTCAACCATCAAGATGGCACTAACTTTGATCCAAGCTCAAGGGGAGGGAAAAGGATGTCTTGAAGCCTCACACTAGATTCACCCATATTATCCCTAAAAAATTGGTTGAACCCAAATTTGCATCGGTTTTCCCACAGGACCTCTAGATTTCACAGTAAAACCAAGGTTTCCTGTCAGATTTTCCCACTCCATTCAAGCCTTCCAGCCTCAGGAAGCGGTTGCGAGTGAAGATTAGAAACTTGTCCGCTAGCGGCTAGGCCCCGAGGCGAAATCTCAGATCAGACACAAATACCAGATGAATCCAATATCCCATATATATATCTGGGTAAATTACAACGACCTCACTGCGACCTCACTGGAATACTGGTTAGTAAGGGGAAATATCCCAATATGGTTTTATTTCAATTTAGTGAATTATTATAATTTACCCAGATATATCCCAAATATACCTTTAAATTCAATAATATTTTTTAATATTTATTACGATATCATTTTATATTATAATATTTTATTAAATCAATCCATATTTTACCAATCCAGTGGTCGACCAAATAATTTAAATAAATATAAATTAAATATATATTATATTATTATTTGGAAAACTAACCAATATATTTTTTAATCTAATATATATATATATAAATTAATTAAAATACAAAATATTATTTATATATTTGAAAGAAAAATAATAATTTAAATATATCGAATATATATATTATTATTATTAGTATTAGTATTAATATTAATATTATTAGTATTATTATTATTATTAATTTTCTTGAATTTTAATTTTGGATTTTTATTTTATAATTTTATTATATAATATTTTTTAAGCAAATAAATTATAAAATATATAATATAATTTTTAATTGTTAATATTATATTATAATTTTTAAAATTTATATATAATAAATTAACATTTAAATATATATAAATTTATTATTTTTTTTAAATATAAATATTTAATTATTTAATATATATTATATAGGAATAATAAATTATAAGGTATTGATAAAACTTTTAAAGAAATACGATATTTTTTAAAATATATTTTAAAATATTAATTAGGATTAATTAAAATTATGGAATTTATTTAAAATAAATAAATAAATTTTAATAAATATATTATTTATTGAAATTTTGAAAATTATAATTTATTTTTATTAAAATATTTTGGAATAATTAAAATTTAAAATAATATATTATAATTAAAAAAAATATATTTTTATATTTTAAAATAATTTAAAATATTTTAAAATATTATATAAATATAAAATATTAATTATAATTATTTGAAATATTATATTATAATAATAATAATTATTTTTTTAAATATATTTTTATATATAATTAATATTTAATAAATTATTTTTTATTTGTATTTTTTTTTTTTGAAATTTTATTAAATAATAATAAAGGGAATAATATTATGAAATTATTTAGCAAAAGGTTAAATTAAATTAGGAATATTGTAAATACCTTGTATTTCTAAAATAGTAAAATTAAGAACAAATCTCTGAATTAGTCTAACGAAATTTTTTTTGGCAGGAAATAAAGGAAAATATGGAAGAAATAGGAGAACATACATAAATTTGGGAAAACCTTTATAAGAGAGCCAGATTGAGTTTAATTTTGCGAATTTTTCCTAGGATATATTGGAAATATTTGGTATTAATAAAAAATTAAAATGGGTAATTAAATATGAAATTATTAGAAATTAACAAGAATCGTCAAAAACGAATGAACATTAAATATTTCCTACTTATTCCCACTATGGCCAACGATAATTTTTGGAAAGAAATAAAGGGAATATGGAAGAAATAGGGAAATATATATAAAATTAGAAAAAAATCGAGGAAAGAATGAAATTGAACATTATTTTAAGGGGGAAAAAAAAATTATATTCGAGATATATGGTATTCCTTAAAAATAAAAATAAATAATTACTACAATTCCAAAATAAACTTAGAAATTGAAAAAAAACAAAAATTAATAATAATTAAATATTTTTCTTTTCCCATTTATTCCCACTAGGGACATAACCACCAAACTAGTCCAAAAACTCGAAAAACATCCAAAACCAATCAAAACCATGTTCAACCAGGGGGTTACTGAGGGGATATTTTTTTAAAGATATTATTCTGATTCTTCTTGATCCAATCTGATTATATTTAAATTTGTGCCCCAGCCCTGCAAGAAGAGAAACCTTTTTCGGCCGTTTGCGCGCAGCTGCTTACGATTATATACTTGCATTTGGCTAGAAATAGACTATATCGGTATCATTTTGATGGATATTATTCCAAATTCCAATATATTTCAATGAATTATTGGAATAGTATGTTGGAATAATATTTTATTATTCTGAGGTATGTTGACGGGGTATCCCCTTAAGGTATCCGTCATTTTAAAGATAGGAAATTATATGAGAGGTAAATTGATGAAATATATCGAAATTAGAGCGAATCTATATATAAATTAAAAATTGGTTGGAATTATATTTTTTAAAATATTTATAATAATTATAGTGATTATCTTATCTATAATTGCTGGATGTAGTATGGTGTAGTGCAGTTGTAGTTGTAGTGTAGTGGAGTTGTAGTTGTAGTGTAGTATAATTAGTGAAATGTACTTGTGGTTGCGGTTGGAATTGTGGTGTGGTATAATATATATAATATAATATAATCTAATATAATATATTATAATATTGTGTATTATAATCTAATTTAATGAAATATTATTTAAAATATATAATATTTATATATAATATATAATAATATATTGAAATATATTTAGTATTATATAATTTATATAATAAAATATAATTAATATAATATAATTAATAAAATATAATTTAAAATAAACTAATATAATATAATAAATTTATATTTAAAATTATAATATATTATAATTATAATTTTAATTTTAATATTCATAATTTTGAAAATAATATATTTTTATAAATATTATTATTATTTTTTAATAATATAAAATATATTTATTTTTTAGAATTAATAATATAAATAAATAAATACAATTTATTTATTTTAAATTATTTATTTTAAAATATTATATCGAATAAATAAGATTATTTTTCTAAATTTTGAAATTTAATATTCCAAGATATTTATTCTTAGGAAATTAATATCCGATTCTCTCAATATTTTTAATAAATTGTTAATTAAATATATTTAAATATATAAATATATTTCGTATTTCTTAATTTTTATAATTTTATTTTAAATATATATTTAGATTTAAATATAATTTATTTTTTACATACTAAATATAGAGGAGGAGACGAAAGCCAGGGACTAGTTGGAAGGGAGACAGGAGAGTGGAGAGCATGGCAGGGATTACATTTGGGGGTTGGTTGAGGCATCGTTTGGGAGGCTGAGGAGCCGGCATGGGGAGGCCTGGTTTGGGTGCGCCCGTGGCGAGTCTTTGGAGAGAAGGAAGGAATGTGTAGGAAGAAGGAGCGGGGGAAAGAAGTGTTGTAATGGTAGGGCAAATATGAAGAGCGTATTTGAGGAAGTGGAATAGCGATTTCTTTTAAATCGGTTTTGGGGCGCAAAGGAGCCCGGAAGGGGAGAAGAGGTATTTACGGGACAGGGTCATATCAGCGGCAAGGGAGGTAAGGAGGAATGGGATTTCTGTGGGGCGTCTGGAAAATGCAGTGAAGGTGGATGGGGATGCAATGGGCTGGTGGGAGGAAGTTGTGTGAAGGAGTTCGTCACGGTGAGAAGGACGATTTTAGGGGGTGAGTAATTTGGATGGGGAACGGTAACGGGTGGAAAGGAGGTTCATAGGCTGGCTTTCATAAAAAAATAGCGACTAGTAATATTAAGAAATAAGCAATATTAATTTACCATATATATGTATAGAGGATTTTTTTAGTTTCTACGGCCCAATCGCGGTTCCAATAATCCCAATCGCAAAACCATTATTATCCATATTTCTCTTAATTCATTAAAAGATCAAAATTCAATGTAAAAAATTATGCTAAGGATATATTTACGAATCAACAATTGCTCAAATTAGGAATGATTCCAATTACCATCCAATTATGTTCCAACCGCCCCAACAACAAACCCCCACCGCACGCTTACCGAACACTGCATATATACCGCTAAATTTATCACTCCTGCCTGTATAATTACCTCAAATTTTCCTTTTTTTCCCATATCCTTTGCTCTAACTTCATTCCGAATAAGCAACTTCACCTTACCTAACCTGCAATAACTATTCCATTTCCATATTTTTCCCGGCCACACCTCCCCGCCCCACATATCAGTAATTATCTATAACCTTCATCCTACAAACTCCTTTATTCCCAATAGCCACCTAAAAGAACCTCACCCCAAATCCAATCTTCTCACCCCATCACACACCTCGCCCGAAAACTCCAATCATACGCGCCTTCCACCACCTTCATTCCTACTACCTCTACGCCCCCACAAACGCGACCCTAGGAGGAATCGAACGACCGTCCTTATTAAATACATAATTACCTTCAAATCGTCCATATTTTCAGCCATCCCCTCGAATCCCGTAATTTTTATTTCATTTATTATAAATAAATTCGGCATACCTAATAACAAATTTTCATAATAATATTATCTTCATATTATTTTAATACATTTTATATCCTAATAATAAATAATTATTTTCTAAATATATTTTAATATTTATATATATTATATATTTTTATTTCGAAATATTTTACAATATAATATTTTTTTTTCCCCTTTACATTTTTCAATATTATTATTTTAGTGGCCAACCTATTTTCGACCATCTAAAATAAAATATATTTAAAATTATATATAATAATTATAAATATATATCTATTATTTTTTTATTAATTTTTCCTTTATATTTTTTATTTTTTTATAATATAAAAATTAATTAATTAATCATTCCAAAATCTACATATAATAATATATAATTATTAAATTATATAAAATAAAATCTTCTTAAAATAATATAATATAATAATATATATCAAACAAATTTTCAAAATATTAAAAAAAACAAAATATCATTATATATATAATTTATATAAATTAAAAAATTATCAAAAATAAATTATTTTTTTCTCCAAATTATTAAATATTTAAATATAATAATAATAATAAATATTAAATAAATATAAATTATTAAAAAAAATTAAACAAATAAACTAATATTAACTATTAAATATTTAATAATTTATTAAATAACATATTATTTCAAAAACAAAAAAAGATATTTAATAATTAATTAATATATATATATAAATAAATATATTAAATCAATACCACAAAATATCAATAACTATATTAAATACACATCAATCAATATCAATAAATATCAATAAATATCAATATATATATATCAAAATAATTTTTTAACTAACATAATAATCAAAAATCAAATCTTAAAATATACACATTATATATATATATTGAAATAAGAAACCGATACATATTATATTCCGAAATAATCAACATAATTAAAATAATATATTCTTATTATAATATCTTAATATATATAAATTCCTTTCTATAAAAAAACATCTAAAATTTTATTTAATAACAAAATTATTTTATTATTTTCTTTTTTTTTTTTAAAAACAATATTTTTGTCAAAACATTAACTTTTCTCCTTTTATAAATTCTGCAAAAAATATAGGTTGTGTCGACATCCGAACCTCATATCATCAAATCCTAATATTAAATCTAAATGCAAATTAAAACATATTAATTATCAAAAACTATCATAAAATACAAAATAAAATGCTGATATATATATATATATATTTTTAAAAATATATCAAAATAAATACCAAATACAATATCCCAAATATATATAAAAATATTAAGATACATATTAAATAAAATTCCAAAAAAATAGCAAAAAATAAAATATTAGATTAAATAATCGGAAATATATAATAACGTATAGATATCGCAAGCTTCGTTATTAAGCTACGTCAGTGCCTCTGTATACCTAATATTATCAAGAATACCATACAAGGTACCAATTTTGTTAGTTTTTTATTATAATGCGATACCACTCGTGGGCTGAATCTGTGGCAAGCAATTCTTAGATAGGTGTAAAAGAATTTGACCGCAGCCGGGAAATAAACATATACAAAAAAGTCATCTTGATATGTCCCAAATTTATTTGGTCGTAAGGAATCTATTTCCATTGGTGGAATGCGTTGGAAACGACCAGGGCTTGGGAAACTTCTGCTGTCCGTGAAGGTTTAGAGGCTTCCTCCAAAGTGAAATATTGTAGGAATGGCGTTTTGTTATTCGTACCCAGAGAGCTCGAGGTACATTGCGCGGTACATTTCCCCGTCGTTTTGAGCGTGCAGCATCGTGTTGCAGTGCAGATATTTCTGCAGCTGCTATCTTGGCTGCCCAGGTGTGACTAGCCTTATACCACAGCACAATTTTTCCGATGGATTTTGGGCTCTCATAGAGCCCCTAAAAATGGCACAGCCGTTTTTGCTTGGGCTTCCTTTGTTTTTGCGTTCGCAGGCAATTTTTTAAAAGGTTACCCCAGCCTGATCAATGCCATTTGTTGGGCCAGATTGGAAAAAATATGGCTGATTCATGGATTGATTCGCACAATTTCAGCTTTCACCCCTGACCCCATGTAATAAATATGGACAATTTCAATATATGATTAAATAATTATATATAATATATAATTATATATCAAATATACATATACATATATATATATATATACAGTATTTTATAACATAGTTATATTTGATGTGTATATATGTATATATATATATATATATATTTAACGTATTAACGTATTTTATAATATAATGTAACACATGTATATGTATATGTATACATACATACATAGGAAGAAGGGAGGAACACATGTAATATCAATCATATAACTGATATTATCTTTTGTAAGTAATTAGAAATAATAACTATTATTAAGAATCCAACAAGCCAAAGACATAGATGCACACATGAACTTATATATATATATACATATCAGCCAATCAATCACATAGCACACTCCCTGTACAAACCTCCAACCTCCTGCAGAACATTCCTCGTTGCAATAAGAAGCCGCATCTGGTTGCAAGTTAAAGGCCCACGTCGCGTGAAATTTTCTGCTTCTCAACTCTGGCCGATGACGACTTTGTTCATCGAACTCGAGGGCAGAAATCCTGCGCAGGGCGGAGAATCGAGTTGTCCGTGCTTTCCTTTTGATCAAATTAAATATCCATAAATATCTTGTAACTCTTTTAGCTTCAGAACTCCATCTGCTAAAACAATCCCAGTCCGACATTTCCTGAGCTTCCGATCGAAGCCCTGGCGCCCGCCAGTCGGGGACTTTTCCATGCACTCTTCATTTTCCCAAGAAACTCCTTCAGTTCACACCAAAACTGTTGTTGAAACAGCTGCTATGGCACTATGGATTTAGCAAGGATATGTAGCAGCATGTTAGGACACCAGCTATCTTTGTTTGGGTTCAATTCGAAGTAAAACCCTCCCGGTGCTAGCCGCTGGATAGCCACTGGATAGCCATGCCACAGTCCTGAAGACAGCAGCTATGGCAGCTATGGCAACTCCGTGTCCTCATCGATCGCCTCAGACTTTGTTGCGTTTTTGCTGATGAACATTGGCTGGTTGGTGGTTTCAACCCCTCTGAAAAATATTAGTCAAATGGGAGTATTATTCCCAATATATGGAAAAATGTTCCAAACCACCAACCAGTTGGATATTGGGATGCCACCCTCGAGTATGCAAGAGCCAGTTGCCACTCACCAATTACACACCAATGATCAACATATGTCAATGATCTGATAGGAAGAGCTATGCGTATAAACATTGGGTATGGTCAAAACCTCTACCATCTGGTTATTTAACATAGCCATGGAAAATCGCCATTTTTAATAGGTAAACCATCTATACATGGGCCATTTTCCATGGCTATGTTAAATAACCAGAGGGTATTATATAAATAGACTCTTTATTCGTGGAGGGTGAACATCCATAAATCCCAACGATGTTTTGATGTGTGCTTCGAATGCCGAGCTGACCTGCAGCTGCTTGTCGTGTGCAGCCAGGTGCTCCTGAAGTTGGGATGTGTTCGCCGACTTGGGATGTAGGTTTCATGTGTATATATATATATACATGTATATAAATATATAGCAACAGTCAAACAAATATAGAAACGGGTAAAATCCTACCAACAACTGGTGGTAATGTCTAAACTCGATCTTTTTGAAGGTTTACTGTGACAAAATCCATTGTGAAAACATCCAGAAAGAAACATCCATGAACACTTCAACTTCCATTTTCTGGCTGCATGGCCAGCCATCATCTGGGGGTTTGACTGCGGCCTCGTTTTGGGATGACCGCAAATTTTGTGATCCATTTTGTGGATTCCAACCAGTTGAGACCATCAGAAAAGCAGGACAAAAAAACATGACCCGAAGAAAAATGGATGAGTTAAGACTAAGACCAAAAAAGAAATGATCCATTCTTTGACCAGCCATTTTTTGGGGGACCCAACACCCAACACCAGCGTCCTCCGTGAGATTGCCCGGTGCTCGTTGTGGCACCTGCACCTGGCATGACTGGGGATGCTGACATTTCAACTAATCCACAACTACGGACATAATCTTGAGGATTAATCAATCTCATATTCCATAACTATGCTACTACTGGGCGTTGAAACAACCCATAATCCATAACCATAGTTTCCTGCGAAAATCGATGATGTAAGTGGAAACCATGTTTGTTTTCTGTTTTTGACCAGCAAATAAAGAGGTTTCCTGCAATTTCTCTCGTAAACAAACTCTGTGAGCCAATGTTCGCAGTGCGGTAAACCCAATATGCAGGTCTGAGAGTTTGAACCCAGTAAACTGTGATATGGCACACCTATAGCTAAGAGTCATGAAACCCTTTTTTGCGGACATGCTATGAAAAAGGAAAAAAACACCATCGCAAATCATTGGCTCAATGGGGAGCCAAGTATCTACTGGTAATCCTATGAGCTCCATGTCCCAAGTTTCCTCCAGTATTGATGGTTCATCATCCCAATGAAATTTCTAGTTGACGGTTTCAACCTGGGATCATTCATCCTAGTAGGTTTGAACACTAAGTCTCGGACACCACTCAGTAGCCATTCCATTATCCCAAATAATATCTGCTTGGTGGTTGAGCCACCGTTCTGAAAAATATGAAAGTCAGTTGGGAAATATATGAGTTCGCCAGTTGGGATCATTATTCCCAATATATGGAAAAATAAAACATGTTTGAAACCACCGACCAGATATACTCCACTGTCCCCATCATCCCATGGATTCTCCCCACCAGCCAGGACGGCCAGCCTTGCCCTTGGAAGATTTGGAGCCGAAGGAGTTGTGGCCTTTGTGAAACACAGCGGCGAAACCTTTGGGCAGTTTACATTTGGGATGTTCCTAAAATTGACTCATGTTGAAGTTCTCGTGCTGCACTTGGAGATCTATACTTTTGAACTAAGTAACTGCGTAAATTCATGTGATTCCTTGACACTTCCCATGAATCTTGGGTGCCAACCCATGGCCATCATTGTGCCGAACTTGCCACCAATGCTGGAAGCAACGCGTCCACCCTGATGCCATGGGCCCAGCTATGAGGCTCGATTTCCCACCGAGTCAGCAACTCCAAGTTGTGCCAATACGGGCCAATCCATGTTAAACAAGTGGGGAATCCCCTGTAAATTGAGATTGTAATCTGTTTTAATGTCATTGATTAATCCTCTGTTAGTTGAGGTTCTAATAGGATTTTCAAGTGTCATGTTTGATTAGCGGAGGGTTAAACAATACTTTTCTTCGAGTGATCCCGACCGTGACATTATTTTGTCATAGTTTCTGGCATCTCATCTCGAAGTGTATTTAGCATATATTTTCTGGCATTCTATTTGAAATTCTATTCTGGCAGTTTATCTGGCATCTATTCTGACATTTTCTCGGGCATTCTATCTGGCAATCTTTTTGATAATCTACAGCATCTGGCATCTATTCTGACCTTCTTTCTGGCATCTACTCTGGCATTCTATAGCGTTCTCTCTGGCAATCTCTCTGCCATGTGTTCGGGTCCAGGGCCACTCCACAGCCAGCACCTCAAGAAACTGGCAAAGGTGTGTGTGTGTGTGACACTGAGTTGCTTGCTTTCTCGGAAGCCAGCTTCGAAGCAGGGTGTAGTGGCCTGCGCCGCTTCCTGCCCCGTCAAGGCTCAGGCCGTAGTTCACGGCAAAACCCCACGGGGCCCTCGCCAAACACGTAGGGCGGCGAGTCCGCATCCTCTGGCAGCACCAGAATGGCGCACCCGAAGGACTTGGCGCAGAACACCAGCTCTTCGTGTCCTGGATTCCGGCCGGCTTCAGCTGCTAGTGGTCCCTTAGTTGTCCTTGCCACCAGCTTGGGGCTTGGCCTGCCAAAAAACAGTAGAAGAGACACAGTCCGTCAGGCGGGACTTGGAGCGCCCCCTGGTTCCAGGGTGTGGGCGTCCCCGGGGATTTTTTTTCAGATTTCCCGGGGATTTTTTTTCAGGATACGGGGCCTATATAGCAAAACACACAAGGCCAGAAGCAGCAACCATGCGGAAAGGGTTCGCGCCCCTACCTTTTTCCAACATACTCTGGTCTCGACTAGAGATAGATAGATAGAGATAGATAGAGATAGATAGGGAGAGATAGAGATAGATAGAGATAGATAGAGATAGATAGAGATAGATAGAGATAGATAGAGATAGAAAGAGATAGATAGAGATAGATAGAGATAGATAGAGATAGATAGAGCGAGAGAGAGAGAGAGAGAGAGATAGAGATAGATAGATAGATAGATAGAAAGATAGATAGATAGAAAGATAGATAGATAGATAGAGAAATAGAGAGATAGAGAGAAAGAGAGATAGAGATAGAGATAGAGAGATAGAGAGAGAGATAGAGAGATAGAGAGATAGAGAGATAGAGAGATAGAGGGATAGAGAGATAGAGAGATAGAGAGATAGACAGGTAGAGAGGTAGAGAGATAGAGAGGTAGAGAGATAGAGAGATAGAGAGATCGAGAGATAGAGAGATCGAGAGATAGAGAGATCGAGAGATAGAGAGATACAGAGATAGAGAGATAGAGAGATAGAGAGATAGAGAGATACAGAGATAGAGAGATAGAGAGGTAGAGAGGTAGAGAGGTAGAGAGATAGAGAGATAGAGAGATAGAGAGATAGAGAGATAGAGAGATAGAGAGATAGAGAGATAGGAGATAGATAGAGATAGATAGAGATAGATAGAGATAGATAGAGATAGGTAGAGATAGATAAAGATAGATAGAGAGATAGAGATAGATAGAGATAGATAGATAGAGATAGATAGAGATAGGTAGATAGAGATAGAAAAATAGAGATAGATAGATAGATAGATAGATTGATTGATAGATAGATAGATAGATAGATAGATAGATTGATAG
>Ga0126342_10014985_pt1 | contig 13626 bp, 9 predicted proteins | sample Cyp1metagenome_FD_92528 | JGI IMG/M metagenome (GOLD analysis project Ga0126342, IMG submission 92528) | Coral microbial communities from Lord Howe Island, Old Settlement Bay, Australia - Cyphastrea 1 metagenome | ecosystem: Host-associated > Invertebrates > Cnidaria > Coral ...
CAATGGTTGCAAAGCAGTGAGAGAACCATGGCACATGTGCAGTGTCAGTGGTTCTAGAATGCAGTGAAAACCCGCACTCCCAGGGTGTCCCCTTCTGAAAAAAATATGTATTGATAGATAAAATATATAGCTTTTAATTTTCTAAAATATTGAAATATGAAAAGCTATATATTATATCTGATAATATTGAATACAATATATTGTATTTAGAAAGAAATGAAAATGTCAAAATGCGTTTTCATTATGTACAAAAACATAACATTGAATATGCGTTTAAATATTGAATTTTCATGTTGATTATGGATTTTTGAAACATATAATAATTGTAACATGTTTTTATATACTGAATGTAACATGTTCATTCTTGAGGCATTGTCGAATAAAAACAAACGAGAAACAATACAAATCCAACAATTCAAAGCAAAACATTTCAGGGCACACTGTTTGATTGCTCTGTCAATTACCTGCGGCATGTAGAAATTGCTTGCCTCTAGATGCTCAAGTTCAGGTCACAAACATAACTCAAGTTAACTCAAGTTAACTTTTTATACCTAGTTATAGCTGCTCTGAGTGAGTTATGGCCGTTACCTAAGTTTAGCTAAAGGGGGGTTGGCGAAGTATGAGTACACCCTCCAACGGAAGAACCAACCTCAAGAATAAATCCTCTGATTGACCTTCAGTATACCAATGGCAAGAGCAGTTGCAATCTACCTCAAGAGGGGAAACTGTTCGATGTTGCCTCTGTCCAACCTCAATGACTCTTCCAAAGGTGGTATACGAAACAGTGCCAACCACTTAGCGCTTCCCATGGGCCATTACCGCCTACACCTGTTGTTTTCACTTGAGCATGGGACAGCGTCACATGCGATGTTTCATTCTCAGTCTTCATGTTTTGCAAACTCCCATATCATGCGGGAGAATTGGACTTCGACCCATCGTCAGGCTGGGCCCGCCGGATTTGCTATAGTCACGGACGAGGGTACGGAGTTCATGGGCTCTATGGTCAGACTCAAAGATTTGTTGCGGTGCATCCGGATCAGGCCACGTGGAGGTTGGGACATGTGGAGAGGCACGGTGCAATCGCCAAGTCATGTTGATGAAGATGCTAGCTTGGCAGGGAGCTTGGCATGAAAACACAAAGGGCACAGCGCAGCTGCGCAGCTTTTTCGTCAACGTAGAGAAGCGTATCTTAAGCTAACCCATTTTAATAATGTGGACATCAAAACCTACGTATTGCATTTATGTTGGAGGGGACGAGGATGAGAACATATGTTTGTTGGGCACCACTGTTGCAAGAGGAGGATGGGGAAATTCAGCATAGCCAACATGATGACCAGTGATTGGGGAAGATTCAAAGGTCCACCTTCGCCATCGGAATGGACCTTTGGAAGCGCGGGAAGAAGTAACGCAGTGCAAAACCAAAGTTGAGGACGAGAGGTAGGTGTTCGTGCGCAACATGAAAATGAAGCTTGGCCAAGGTTCCATACAGCGCAAAGTGTGAAAAGTGTAAAGTTGTGAGGGTGTAAAGTCAGGTGAAAAATGTAAGAGTGTAAAGTGTAGATTTTAAAGTGTAGAGTTTGGAACGTACAGTGTACAGCGTGAAGTGTACAGTGTAGAGAGTGGAGTGTAGAGTGTAGAGTGTAAAGTGTGGAGTGTAAAACGTACAGTGTAGAGTGTAGAGTGTGAAGCACAAAGTTCAGAGTGTGACGTGTGAAGTGTAGAGTGTGGAGTGCCAAGTGTCAAGTGTGAAGTGTAGAGTGGCGAGTGTCAAGTGTAAAGTGTCAAGTGTAGAGTGTGGAGTGTAAAGTGTAGAGTGCGCAGTGTCATGTGTAGAGTGTAATGTGTACAGCGTAGAGTTTGGAGTGTAAAGTGTGGAGTGGAGAGTGTAAAGTGTAAAGTGTGGAGTGTAAAGCGTAGAGTGTGGAACCTAAAGTGTAGAGTGTGGAGTGCGTGGTGTAAAGTGTAATGCCTAAAGTTGAAAGTGTAGATTGTGGAGTGTAAAGTGTAGAGTGTGGGGTGCAAAGTGTAAAGTGTAAAGAGTAAAGTGTAGAGTACGGAGTGTCAAGTGTAAAGTGTGACATGTAAGGTGTAAAGTGTGACAGTGTGAAGTGTAAAGTGTAGATTGTTTGGGCTGTAACATGTAGAGTACAGTGTACAGTGTAAAGTGTAAGGTCTGGAGTGTAAAGTCTATTCTAGAGTGTGGAGTGTCAAGTGTAAAGTGTAGAGTGTGGAGTGTAAAGTGTAAAGTGCGCAGTGTCATGTGTAGAGTGTAATGTGTACAGCGTGGAGTTTGGAGTGTACAGTATAGAGTGTGGGGTGTAAAGTGTAGAGAGTAAGGTGCAGAGTGTAGAGTGTGAAGTGTAATGCGTGAAGCGGAAAATGTAAAGTGTAAAGTATAAAGTGTGGAGTGTTAAATGTAGAGTGTGGAGTGCGTGGTGTAAAGTGTAATGCTTGAAGTTTAAAAGTGTAGAGTGGCGAATGTAAAGTGTAAAGTGTCAAGTGTAGAGTGTGGAGAAAAAAAGGTGTAGAGCGTGCAATGTCAAGAGTAGAGTCTAATGTGTAGAGTGTAGAGTTCGGAGTGTAAAGTGTAGTGTGGGGAGTGTAGAGTTGAGTGTAAAATGCAAAGTGCAAACTCTAAAGTATAGAGTGGGGAGTGTAAAGTATAGAGTGCGGAGTGTAAAGTGTAAAGTGAAAAGTGTAAAGGATAGAGTGTAGAGTGCAGAGTGTAAAGTGTAAATTTGAGTGTGGAGTGCAAAGTGTGAAGTGTAAGGTGTAAAGTGTGGAGTGTAGAGTTTAGAGTAATTAAGCATGCTTAGGGAAAAATCACCAAGCATGCTCTTCTTAAAGCACGAGAACTAGGGCACCACTCAGTGACATGGAGAAAAGATTCACTGTAAGTATATGACGCAACGCGTCGCATGCTGGTGTGAAGCAAAAACTTGATAGAAACTTCTGCAAAATCGACACCCAACCATCCCAATTGATCCCAATTGATCCCAATTGATCCCAATTGCAAACCGTCGACGATGCGTCTTTCAGCATTCCAATGGCACCTTTTTACAGGCAGGCCGTGCAGCGGTGCCACAGGCCGTGCAGCGGTGCGGCGCACGTGCAGAACTTCAAAGCTCTGAACGCATAGCAAAGGCACGTGCTTCAAGGCACTTTCACCAAAGCTTTGAGCTCTCAGATGTCCGTGCCAAGCTCCAGCTGTCTACAGGCACGGGAAGTTTCAAAGACGCTACGGATCTAACTTTTCTGGACCCTTGCGTTCTTCCATAGACTAGCTTTCCTGCTGGTGGATTCAGGGGTCACAAGCAGGCCTTATCTAGTTTCGGTTTGCAGAACAGATTGCCTTAGCCTTGAGGAGGTGTGCTCCTTTTCACTGGAGGGGCATTGCTGGCGTGATTAAACATGTTCTGCTCCAAGGCACTGTTTGGCTTTCAGACTGCCCTTGCACTTCCGAACTTTCAGTGCTGGAACCCAATACTCTTGATCGTGCTTGAGCACTGGCATGTGCGAGCACATGGCGACGTCGGTGAGGACACTTTGGTCCAACAACCTGTGAAGCCATTCCCTGTGTCGCGACATTGGCTTTGCTCTTGCAATAAAACATATTTTCAACGCTTTGGAGCTGCGCGAACGGTAGAAGCTTGGGTGTGGCAACAAGTCTCGCTGCAAATCGGCCGGGAATCCGTGGATAGGTCGTGTCTGGGCTTTCCTCTGGTTAAGAAAACGCCAAACCACACTGTTTGAGAGTGAAGCTGCAGCTGCATCTGGCTCACAGCGGTGATCAATCTTGGCAAATTCAAAGACGCTCCTTGGGTGAATGACTTTGAGCAGGCCAAACATGCCCTAGAGACTGTCAAGCTGAACCAAAGTTGCATCTATTGCATCTTCCATATCTTGGGGTTCGATGCGCTGCCCAAGAGGAAGCAGAGGAAGCTGGGTGCAAACTGAAGTAGCAGTAGCTGCAGTTTGAGAAGCGCCTAAAACTTCACGGCATTTCTCAAAATTTCATCGGTAGATCACTAAATTGAGACGCGGCGATGCGCCAGAAAAATCATGGTGACCGTGGCCGACCCCAAAATGCGCTTCTGTCAAGTGCTTGCCGGTTGCAAAGTAGGTCTGAGACATTCGACCTTGTCAAAGCACCGTGACATGTCCCACATGATTGACAATCGGTGGAGACTGTAAGAAACGTCTAATACCAGCAGAACGGAAGGCGCTCGCCCGAGCCCACACTACTGATAAACACACTTCTATAACAGCTTTCTGGTTTTCACACTTTTCTTCAAAAAGTTCTCGTGTAAACTGAAATGAAAATGTTCTTGAAGAATGCGAAGCTGTTTTGTAGATCATTCTCGTGCAATACTCTTGTATGAGACACTTCAAGAGAACTCTGCCGGAACACGTTAGTAGCACACTGGAACATGACACACACACACACACACTCACCTTTGCAACTCGCTGAAAACATACTGTTGTAGAGCGCCTATCTACAACACTCTTGTGCGATGGGCTTGAACACCTTACCCGTGCAGAAGCCCTTCCAAACAGCATTGTAAAGAACGGGCATGGACGAAATCGTTTGGAAACCCTCCGCACCCTAGGTCATATGCTCATAAACTCCTTCAAACACTCTTGTAGAATGCCCCCGTAAAAGACTCTGAATGCAAACTTCCGTCCAACAATTCGACGAATTCCCCGAAAAACTTTCAAGTAAACCATCTACAGAGCTGTGAAAAAAACCTGTGCCTCTGCTTTGACAAATCCTCGGCGCGTACCTGGCGTACCTCGCACTTACCTCCCAAGTGCCGCGCCAAGGAAAGACGCTTGATGCGAGACCTTGCGCATCTCAAACCCCGCATGCCGCGCATTTTTCAAAACCTGCGCGGGGTGACCTCTGTTAGCGCAGCATAGATAAATTCTCTCACACAACAGCCACAAACAAACACGCAAACTGCAGTAAATCTTTACGCCATCCGGATGGTGGTGGTTGCTGTTGGGCTCGAGCATAAAAAACATTACGCGGCTGCAGCTCACAAGTCTATGCGCCCCGCTCCACTCATAAAGGAGAACTTAATGAGAGCCCTTTGCCTTTTTTCCCCGCATCTTAAAAACATATTTGTCTGAGCGAGAGTTAGATGGAGGATAGACAAAAGCCCGTGAAGCTGAAGTTGATAGAGACATATTTTTATGGATATAGGTTGGCTAGAAAGAGGTTGGATAGAGATACATTCGATCTCGTGGAGGTGGGCTTGATGATTGAACATTTTATGGAAATCTGATTGGAAGGCTTGAGTTTGACAGAGAGAAAAAATGATAAAAATAGAGTTGACAGAGACAGGTTTCCTATAGAGAGCCTTGATAAAGTCAGAGACGTTGGAGACAAACCCGTGCAAATTTGGCTTGGTCTGTTTTGAACAGTTTGGCATGTCTTACTAGTCTTACCAGTCTTACCAGTCTTACTAAACATTGCTCTTGGCGTAGCAACATAACTTAAGCTTTGTAGCGTTGACCAAACATGCGGATGAAACCGTTGTAGCTTTGCTGCCGGCAGGGCAGGGGTTTCCAGGCTCGAACAGAGCAAAAAAAGGAAAACCAAGACTCGGTTTGCAACTCGATATCTTCTTGTGTTCCCGTTCGTTTTTTCCTTCTGTTTCCCATCTGCAGGGAGAAAAACTGCCAGATTTTACCATGGTTTTTGCTGGGCAGTTTTTTGGAAAACTTTAAAACATGACAACGATACTGTATATTCAAAGCAGTGTTTCTACAAATTAAGTATGCAACATTGTAAATTACATACAATGACTTTTGCCGTTTGAAATTGACATCCGCTGATGTTCGCAGCTTATACGGTTTTCCAAATTTGTGAAAATGAGAAAAAGGAAAACAACAACGTAAATAACAGTGTTTGGGGCCCTTCTGGGGGTTATGTAGTATTTACGGCGTTTCGTGAATGCAAATTCCACAACATGTAAATAACCGTGTTTTGCCATTTTACCCAGCACCATGCACCAAAGCCTTGGCATGCGGAACCAGTCACTAGAAACTTGTCTGATGGAGCTAAGTTGGAAAGAAAACAGAGGGAAATTCGACAGAAGTGGGACAAAGGTAGGCTTGGTAGAACTTTGACGAACGTGGGAGCGTACTAGAATATTGAGAGAAATAAATTGGACAGCAAAAATGGAGGTAGGTAGTGGAAATTTGGGAGAAATTTGCTGCTAAGTTTGGAGGTGAATTTGGTAGTAGAATGTAGTAGAGGCAGTGGTGGCGGAGGCAGAGAGGGATGGGACAGCAAAAAAAACACCGCACTGTGATACCGCTAACAAAAAGTAACAAACATAAGAAACTCAAGCAACACAGTTAGAAACTAAAATTTCTTGTGATTTTTCGCGGAATTTCAATGAGGCAAACCAAATCCTATGCATTTTGTCGCCATTAGCCATCATCTAAGCCACATGCTCTAGAGCATATTCAATGAAGACATCTCCGTGTACCACAAACTCATTGTGCAAAACCAAGCAGGGGATGAATATGGAAAAAATCGTGGGCCACATGACCACGGAAACAAATGCCAACAACAGAAGAAAATCAGTTGCGGTGCTGACGTGCCACTTCCCTTGGCAAAGTCCTTGATCTACCAGAAATATGTTCCTGTCAGGAATGATGCGGCTCAAAAGGGCGCTGGCGAGTTTGCTCGTCGTTGGATCAAACAAAGTTGCGGCGTCAAAGGTCATGTCGATCAACGTTTATGCGACCAGCAGAGCTGCCTCGTAGTCTTTTGCAAAGTAGTTCAAACAAAACTGCGAAGGATTCTGCAGGCAGAGACAGAAACAACGGCACAACGACGCACAAAGACATGCATGCCTGTGTGTGACGCATCAAGTTGAAATTTCACCGGCTGCAGTTTCAAACGCAATTTTTGCAGCTGAGCATCTCAAAATGACGTTTTGAACTGCAGGGTCGTTGGAGAATTTCAAACTCAAATATTGAACTTTCCTTGTGCAGCTGCGGACGGCATTTTGGGTTTTGCAGGTCACTAGTGGTAGAAAAGACATCAGGTCGTATCAACAACAGGACGCAGCCCACGAACCCGAATGCTCACACGTATGATATTGGTACGAAGTAGAAACACAGAGATGTGAACGAGCGCAGAATGTAAAGTGTAAACAGTAGAGTGTGGAATGTAAAGTGGGAAATTTAAAATGTAAAATGTGGAGTGTAAAGCGTGTAGTGTGGGAAGTGTGAGGTATAAACCGTGGAGTGTTAAGTGTAAAGTCTAGAATGTCGAGCGTGGAGTGTGGAGTGTAAAGCGCGGAGTGTGGAATGTAAAGTGTAGAGTGCAAAGTGTACTGAGTGTGGACTGTGACATAGATTTTGCAAGCCGTATCTGCAGCCCTTTGCCTATCTTCGGCAGAGCTTGTTAATGCGACGCCGCAGCGCAGCAGCATCTTCCGAGCTCTCAATCCTGACGCGTGAGACATGTTGTTATGCCCTAGGTGAAACAATCTTAGCATAATTAAAGTTCTCGGGCCACGTAGCATTTCCTTTCATTCTTTCCACAGATCAGCCAAGACTTGCAGGAAGTGATTTGGGATTAACACAATTCAGGTTGTGTCCATCCACGACGCCCTGCAGCAGTATTGGTCTTAGTTTTCAGGATAGAAGTTTTTATTTCTTTAATCATCCCGTAATACTTTCCGTGGGGCTCAGGTAACACAGGGTCTGCTTTGTCCCAAAAAACTTCCCAATCTTGAAAAAATGCATCTTGAAGCTTAGGGACATGATATTCATTCCACTTCAGGTGACCTGGATTTCTTGGGTGAGAGGACTGGCTTCTCGAGGGACAACGAGGAGGGTCTGATCTTGAGGTGGGCACACAGCCGTGTCACCCCCTGCGGTTGTGCAGCTTGAGGCAAATCATACATCAAACATTGCCAAGCATACCTTGCTTCTGTTACTGCTCTAATTCAGCCATTGATGCAAACCTTCCCGCTGCACGCCCCTCTGCTTCACGCAGCATGAGCGCATGTGATTCAATACCTTAGCCAACTGGTAGAGAAGCTACAGCTTTTTGCTTCAATTCTATGCAAAATTTGAGGGCGCACCAACTATGTTGGATGCGCCAGCAATATTTCATGACCGATATATTACTTCTCATACAGACGACATCAGTAGTGCTGCAGTAGCCAACCCTAGAACACCCGAAAATATTCGAGGTCAATAGTCCTACAGGTCAACCTAGGTGTCTCTAATCATAGAAATTCTGGCCAGATCCATGCCAGCGCTTTTAGTGCTTCGATGTGGGAATGGGGAGAGGTGCTTGGATTTTTTTGTCAGAATACCGAATATATGGCTTCACGCTTGGGTAGTCAATATATGTCAATGAGTACGAAACTTTGGATACAATTGATTCCGCCGTCGGGCCTGTACATGAATGGAGCTTACTTTTCAACCTTCCCTGGAATAGTTGCTCGAAAGTCTGCTCTGATAAGGTGGAAGTAGTAGCGTCTGGTCCTCGGGAATATCCCAGAGCGCATGTCTACCACTTCTACCACCGGTCAGCAGCCCGTCAGGTCTGCTTATTCTGAGCTAAGTTACCCATTGCCCGGTCAGCTTCCCTGGGTCTGCCTATTTAAATCCTGTGGGGCACACAGCCCTGTCACGCAGGATGGAACCGCCTCCTTTTGACATACATGAACAGGCGACTGATACAGTCCTACGCTTCTGAATTGCTGTGCATAGTGTGCAGATAGATCTGGCATATGACAGAGAAGAGATTGTAGAATAGTCATGAGCTTGCCAACACACTTACGAGGCTTAATGTACTCCTTACAGGCAGTCCGGGTGACTCTCATCAGCTTGTTCGAGGCTATGTGCCTCTATAGCACGCGCAGAGGAGGGCGAGATTGCCGCCGTGGCATTCCCTGAGGATTGGGGGCACCTTCCCTTCTCAAGCATGTATTCTCGGACCCCGTCGCAATTTTTTGATGCCTTCAGTGAGATCAGTTCCAATGGATGTCTGGGCGCTCTTTGCCTTAAATCATCTTGGCCTGCCGTTACAGACTGATTCTGAAGTTTGGTTTCATGACAATGAGGACCTTAATAGCTTACGATTACTATCGCGGCCCGTACGCCAACACTCGCTTGTGCAAAAATGTTGCATCCCACTTACGAAATCATCACTAAGTGCAGCTGCTGGGATACAATACGTGCTTTCTGTAGCCGATGGCTCATCTGTCCCTGGTTTTTTATGTTTAAGGTGACTGGTGGACACACAGCCGTGTCAACTGTCCTGTTGGTGTACAGCCAGGCATGTATTCGATGGTGGTCACAAGCCAAATGCAACAGCTGCAGGAGCTAACCACCCTACCCGTACTCCCTCCGACTTTGCACATGACATTGCTACCAAAACAGTTCTAAGAAGTTCTGCAGCATAGGTTGAACGGCACACACGGGGCAATCTGTGGGAGCGCGCTTCAAGCACTGCAAAACGTCCAGGCTTTGCACCCATCCGAGCCTTCTCCGCCAGCAACACAAAGTGGCAAGACTGGGATTACAAGGGCTCCAGAGGCTCATCACCGGACGATCCATTGGCTCTAATGTTACCAGGGCCCCAACATCTGTTAGGCTAGAGGGTTTCAACTTCCAGATTTTGCAGCCCCAATGCCAGCAGTTTCCCACGACTATTTCCTAATGCATCGGTCAATTTTTCAGCGTGTCTCACAAAATGCCACGCCTGCCACGGAATGTGCACGTTGTCACCGCTTGACGCAGCAATGACAATGCGATTCGCAAAAAACAGGCAACACGACACGACTGAAGTGCTGTGCCTGCCATGCAAAATGACGATGGAGGTCTGCGGCAAAAAATGCAACTTATCTTCTGAAAACGGCTCAGATCTATTGTGCCCGTCGCACGGAATCACATTCGACACGTTATCAAACATGTTTGAATGTCACAAGTGCCACACGAAACGAGGCTGCGGGACACTTGAAACCTCCAAAAGTAGTGACCATTTTTAAATTTTGCAGCGCTCGCCAGAATATAGCGACCTCACGCGGACACTGGCGAACGGCTGCAAAAGAAGGTTGGGAATGCGGACGGTTGCGCGGCGTCTAGCAAACACACCCTGAAACCCCCAAGCCCCCAAAGTGAAACGGGAACCCTTGCTACTAGCTACGCATTCGGGAAACCCGATCAACATGGTAACAACAGCAACGGCACATGGGAAAATACAAACCCAAAAACTTCTTCACCAAACGGCAGTTCTACATCCCGTGACATCCTGTGACAAAGCTCCCTTGCAGCTCAGCATCCTTGACGAAGACCAGAGTGTCTTGAGGCTGGTTTTTTCAGCCGCTCCTTTGCTGTGTCAGTGTCGGGTCTAGAAATGTCGCACACAGCTGCTGTCAGACTGCTTATGTTCGAAAGAAAACAAGCGGAAAACTATCGAAAATAATGGAAAGCTCTCCCATGTGGTTCGTTGATCGCATCGAGCTTGTCACAAAGATGTCCATTCCCTTATAATGGCCAAAGGCAATTTCCGCCTGACCCGTGCGGGATACTACTGCTTGGAACATACGCATTGAAAGCAAGCACGGCATGAAGTCAAATGCATAAAGAACAACATAAACAATGAATACAAGCAACTACCGATAGTGCCTTTTTCATATCTATGTCAGCAATATGAACTGCAAATATTGACTTTCAAATGTTCAAGCTTCATTTTCGCTTTATTATTCAGAAAAAATGATAAATTTGTTTCAGATTCGGTTTAACTAACTGTATATTTTCAAACTTCTTTTTCGTTTTAAAGAAACTGCTATGAACTTAAAAACATACAAATTTTGATCTCAATATTTTTGTCGAAGATAAAAAGTTTTAAAAGCCAACAATAACAGTTTATCTTTGGTTTACTAAATTCAGTGAAGTTTAAGAATCATATGGTTCAGGAAAAATATTACTGATTCTATTTAAGCTTATATAAACTATCTTTAAGTCAGAACAAAACCTGGTTAAGTTCAGATTTTTCTCTGAACTTCTCTCTCTCTCTCTTTCTCTCTCTCAGTCTGAACTAAAGCTAGTTAAATTCATTTCTTGTGAACTTACCTCCCCCCCAGTCTGAACTAAACCTAGTTAAATTCATTTTTCGTTGTACTTACCTCTCTTCCAAACTGAACTAAACCTAGTTTAAGTCCCAAAGCAAGTGAAGTTAAGATTTTTTCTGGACTTATCTCTCTCCCAGTCTGAACTGAAGCTGGTTAAGGCCAGAAAATGTTCTGAAGTTATCTCTCTGGTTCAGAAAAAATCTGAACTTATCCCTCCCCCAGTCTGATCTAAACCTAGTTAAGTTCAAATAAAGCTAGTTAAGTTCGGATTTTTTTCTGAACTTCTCTCTCTCTCCCCCAGTCTGAACTAAAGCTGTTAAGTTCAGATTTTATTCTGAACTTCTCTCTCCCCCAGGTTCAGATGTTTTTCTAAACTTACCTCTCTCCCGGTCTGAACTAAACCTAGTTAAGTCCAGAAAATTTTCTGAACTTATCTCTCGCCCAGTCTGACCTACAGCTAATTAAGTTCAGAACAAGATGCAGCCCACGAAACCGAATGCTCACACGTATGTTTTAATGGTACAGATGTCAAAACACATGGATATGCAGTCACGCACAACACTTTTCTGCAATAGTTTATTTGAACAGTCTTGTACATATTTCCCCTGTTACCAGTCTGCAGTGTGGAGTGGAAAGTGTGGAGTGTGGAGTGCGGAGTGTAAAGTAAGGAGTGTGGAGTGTAAAGTGTGGAGTGGGGAGTGTAGAGTGTGTAAAGTGTAGAATGCAGAGTGTAAAATGTAGAGTGTGGAGTGTGGAGTGAGGAGTGTGGATTGTAAATTGTAGAGTGTGAAGTGTGGAGTGTAAAGTGTAGAGTGTCGAGTGTGGAGTGAGGGGTGTGAAGTGTGGAGTGTAAAGTGTAGAGTGTGGAGTGAGGAGTGTGGAGTGTAAATTGTAGAGTGTGAAGTGTGGAGTGTAAAGTGTAGAGTGTCGAGTGTGGAGTGAGGGGTGTGAAGTGTGGAGTGTAAAGTGTAGAGTGTGGAGTGTGGAGTGGAAAGTGTAGACTGTGGAGTGTAGAGTGTGGAGTGTGGAGTGGAAAGTGTAGAGTGTGGAGTGTGGAGTGTAAAGTGTAAAGTGTAAAGTGTGGAGTGGAAAGTGTAGAGTGTGGAGTGTAGAGTGTGGAGTGAAGAGTTTAAAAAGTAAAGTGTGGAGTGTAGAGTGTAAAGTGTAGAGTGTGGAGTGTGGAGTGTAAAGTCTAGAGTGTAAAGTGTAGTGATAAAGTGTAGAGTGTGGAGTGTAAAGTGTGGAGTGTGGGGTGTAGAGTGTGGAGTGAGGAGTGTAAAGTCTGGATTGTGGAGTGTGGAGTGTAAAGTGAGGAGTGTGGAGTGTAAAGTGTGGAGTGAGGAGTGTAAAGTGTTAAGTTGGGAGTGTGCAGGGTGGAGTGCGGAGTGGAAAGTGTAGAGTGTGGAGTGTGGAGTGGAAAGTGTAGAGTGTGGAGTGTAAAGTGTAAAGTGTGGAGTACAAAGTGTGGATTGTGGAATGTGGAGTGTAAAGTGTAGAGTGTGGAGTGTGGAGCGGAAAGTATGGAGTGTAGAGTGTGGAGTGTAAAGTGTGGAGTGAGGAGTGTAAAGTGTAAAGTGTGGAGTGTAAAGTGTGGAGTGTGGAGTGTGGACTGGAAAGTGTAGAGTGTGGAGTGTGGAGTGTAGAGTGTAAAGTGTTGAGTGTGGAGTGAAGAGTTTAAAATGTAGACTGTGGAGTGTGGAGTGTAAAGTGTAGAGTGAGGAGTGTGGAGTGTAAAGTGTGGAGTGTGAAGTGTAAAGTCTCAAGTGAGGAGTGAGGAGTGTAAAGTGCAAAGTGTAGAGTGTGGAGTCTAAAGTGTAAATTGGGGAGTGGAGTGTAACGTGTAGAGTGTGGAGTGCGGAGCTTCCCCCATAGACACGGCGACACACACAGAAAAACCAGAGACTCGAGACGAGACACGTGGGTGCAGAAAAACGATCATTTCGTGCGAGACTTCCTCCAATTTTGACATTTTCGACACGTTATCAAACAGGTTGGAATGTCACAAAGTGCCACACCTGCCACGCAAAACGACATGACAACCTGCTTGGAAACCTTCGAAAAAGAGATGTTTTGCAGCTTCCCCCATAGACACGGCGACGCCCACAGAAAAACCAGAAACTCGAGACGAGACACGTGGGTGCAGAAAAACGATCATTTCGTGCGAGACTTCCTCCAATTTTGACATTTTCGACACGTTATCAAACAGGTTGGAATGTCACAAAGTGCCACACCTGCCACCCAAAACGACATGACAACCTGCTTGGAAACCTTCGAAAAAGAGATGTTTTGCAGCTTCCCCAATAGACACGGCAGACAAGACAGATGGGAGCACCAAAACGAGCATTTCGTGCGAGACTACTCCTCCAATTTTCACACTTTGTAGCTTCAATCATTCTGCAACATTGAGGTCTGTTTCAATAGGGGTCATGTTCAAACAGGGTCCCAAAAAATGGAGAAAGAGCAGATCTAAACTAAACCCATTGCAAACCCAAGTGAACCCCACTACAACCCC
>Ga0126342_10014986_pt1 | contig 13626 bp, 5 predicted proteins | sample Cyp1metagenome_FD_92528 | JGI IMG/M metagenome (GOLD analysis project Ga0126342, IMG submission 92528) | Coral microbial communities from Lord Howe Island, Old Settlement Bay, Australia - Cyphastrea 1 metagenome | ecosystem: Host-associated > Invertebrates > Cnidaria > Coral ...
AGTAGTTCAGAATGTGCCTCCGATAGTATGCTAGAACATACGTATATACATATATACATACGCATATATATATATATATCATATATATATATATATATCATATATATATATATATCATATATATATGCGTATGTATATATATATATATATATATTATATATATATTATATATATATATATTATATATATATTATAAGAATTTACTATTATAATTTATTAGAATCTATTTCAGATCAATGTCGGAATATATGATATGCCAGATCAGAAGAACCAGTATGTCAAAGCTTCCTTACCGTGGACAAATCCCTCAAAAATTGGTCATTTTTCTGGTGCTCTTACTTGGAGGGTGTTGCTTTAGTAATACCTTCTGCAGCAGGAGAGGGAGAACCCACAACAAACTCTGGCTGTACAGCTTTTCATGTGAGGCTGGCCAGAGCATCTGTTTGGTCGTGGAAGCTTGGCACCTTAATCCTTCAATGATCTCTACTTTCTTTGGGTCATATCAAATTTCAGATGTGTACAACCCAGCGGCCTCAAAGTGACCCTTGAGAACAAAAACATGTCACCCATGAAGAGTTCGCTGCCTTCATATCTTTCCTGGGCCATTTTGTGCCCTGCAACCATCATGGTCAATCATTCATTCATGGCACCTTCCGATAATTTAACATTGCTAGAACATCGTTCATTTATGGGTGATAGGTGATTTACTGTATAAAAATGGTCATATTTTCCATGGCAAACTGTCAAATAACCAGAGGGTATCCTGAGATGACATCTCCGAGGGCCTTCTTCCAGAAGGTGCGATGGATGACGTTTGGACGAAGTCCGGTGACGCAGCATCCCTGGTGGGAGCAGACAGCAATGGCTCCTTGGCTCGGCGACTGGCAGTTTGGTTGATTGGTTGGGTTGGTTTATTGGAATTATGAACCAACCCACAATGGGGTACCTATCTACCAGTAGAATGGGATGGGGGTATTTTTCACTTTTCACAGGCAGTGGAAGCTGTCTCTGCAACTGAGGTCTACTTGCTGCAGTTCCCATTCGCCCCTCAGTTGCATGGGATCCCATGGATCCATGGCGACATGACTTGAGCTCAGGTCTTGGCGGCTGCCAGCGACCCCGCCGTGGCCGCAAAGAGTCAGGGATATGCAACGGCCTGGAGTCCGCTGGGTCAGAAGACCATCAATGGCGTTTGGGCATAAAATCAACGCAATTTGAGCTGCACTGACTGCACATGCTTTTTGGGGACTTGGTGCAAGGGGAGGATCCGATCCTTCTTATGGCCCTGCCAATGTGCTGGGACCGTGCGTTGAGACATGCTGAGGATATCCACCGCTAGTATCATCAGCGCTGCTGACCCACACCACCTTCGAGCCGGGAGATTTCATCGTTTCTTTCTCTGGCTGCAAAATCTACTCCTCCCAGGAGGCAAGTTGTCTCTGGATGTCTCTGGTAGTTGTGTCGTTTTCTGCTTTTTTTAACGTCTCACACAGTCCCCGCATTTGTGATCAGCTGTCAGGTTTTATTTGCTGTCGGGTTTCAGCTGCGCCTTTGAAAAGGCAGCTCAGTTCTAGAGCCCTCATTGTCTATTGTCTACACAGATGTTGAGACTTGATATTTCCTCGACGACTCCTTCTCCTCTCGACTCAGTGAAAGCGGGGTACCTTCCTCTGCACATTTCTTCTATTCAAAATCTGTTGCAAGGTCTGCAACCAGCTGTTCTTGAATTACTTCTTTCAGGCTCAGCAAGATGATGGTTGTGAATAGAATAGCTGTTTCCAGTGCATGGTGCAGTGCTTTTCAACAAGGCAAGGGCATGCTCCTTTTTTTCCGCGGATGCCAGGTACATAGCCTGCCAGCGCTGGCAGATGATCCTGCTTTGCAGCCATGGCTGTAACATCTGCGGTGCCCAAAGATGGTGCCGCTTTGAAGTTTCGCAGCTGGTGAGGCTGCCAGAGAAAAATGAACAGCACTGAAGCTGACCGGGCAAGTTGTGGGGAGATACATGTTGGACATGGCTCTGCCCAAAATCAGGGACCCCAAATTCCCCAAATAACAATGTGTAACACCATGTTAATGGTGAACATGATGATGAACCATCAGATTTGATCCGAACTTAAGGGTAGCATTTTTTCAGGCAAACCCACATGAAGGAGGACGGGGCTTTGGGGGTTGGATCGTGGCCCTCTACACTTTTGTTTGGTAATAAAACTCGTCGACCTCCGAACTGAGCCTTCTGAGGCCGACCAGAGGGGTCACGAGTTCTGCTGGCATGTTTGATGATCCTGCAGCATATAGATCCTTTCACCAGCTGCGGAACTGCAAGAGACTGGTGTCCAATGGGCCAATCTTAAGAGAAAACCTTGTACTGGTCCTTTGTCGTCGTTTCTTGAACTTTTCATTGTTGGATCGCTAGAACTTGATCAGGTGTTGCGATTCTCGTGCGAGGCGACCACCAAGCAATAGCCAGAGGTGCTTTGGGCTGCGATGGTAAACTATGACTATGACAGTTCTATCTTGCACCGATTGCTCCTGACTGGCAAGCAGTTTTGTGAGATGGAATGGCACATTTGGCTGAACTCCACATGTGGAGGATTTCTAATTCCTTTGTCCCAGTGCAAATTATGCACATTCCCGTGGCGGCTTTGTTCCTGGTGAGGTCATTCTTTTCGGTCTCATGTACAGATCTTGACCAGGAGGCTAATGACCGAGCTGGCAGCGAGTTTTGCGCTCAAAGGTTAGAAGATGAACAGATCTGGGTATGGATTATGGATCAATAGGCTTGAATGCAAGAACAGTTTTTTCAGCAAGTAGCTGAGTAGCTTGGATGCTCAGGTTTGGTTTTCTTACTATCCTCCTGAAAATCCCCGACTTGAGGATTGTGCTTCGCATTGGGAATGGAAAGGGAAAAGAACTTTCGTAGGTCCGGAGGTCATGCTAACAGTACCAGTACAGTCGGCATAGCGTATTGTAAACCCAGCACCCATCAGAGCCTCTTTCTTGTCCTGCAAAGCGTGTCTTTTCTTTGCAGGCTCCAAGTTCTCTTCGTGATAGCGCCAAGCACAGCTACGATGTAGATGAGGAGACAATAAGTACAAGCCTTCTGGAATCAGTAGAGAATCCTGGCATCTGCTAAGGGTTGAACGGAGTCAAGACTAAACACAGACCGAAACCGAGTGTATCAGGAGCTGTTCTGCGCAATGACTCCGAGGAGCTTTCGAGGTTTGGCCGGCAAAAGGTTTTACGTATTGTTTGAAGATGTTTGAAGGATGAGGTAATTAGTGTGAAGGTGGAAATGGAAATACGCTACTGTTGAAAGACGTACACCTTTCAGACTTTCAGCACGCAAACTGATCTCTCTTCACATTTTTTGTTTGTTTGTTTGTTTGTGTGTGTGTGAATTTATTGATTCCAGCGTCGATGCCATTGAGGCAGCGCAGGTGTTAAAAACATCCTTGAGAGCCCTAGCACCTGGGCCTTACTGATGACGGCTGGTAAAAATGTCAGAAAGCCAGTGCTTAGTGCACATATTATGAATATAATTATATAATTACACAAAAGATTACAAGACATTGTACTTGGGAGGGAACATTTCAAGATGAGGGGGAACTGAGGCACGAGGCTTGCTACTTCACAAACTTCCCAAGAAGGAGCCGAGGACGCGCAGAAACGTAGACGTGCATGTTATGCCCAGGGAGCAGACATGATTGACGAGGCAGTGGTCCTAGATGTAAAAGGAGGGGAGGCCTACAAGCCAAAGTCTGGATTTTGGACATCATTTGGTGGCCTCTGGATACAGCGTGAATCATCAAGTTGCCATTCTATTGAGTCCAAGTTCGAACGAACAGCTCCACCAAACAAAACCAGTGCAGCTGCTCCAAGCTCTTGCAAGAAAGCTCCAAGTGTGGTAGAGGGTGAGGTGCGTTCAAGGGAAAATCTTGACGTGGCAAGAACAAATGCCACTGCTAGCCGCTGCTGGAGTGAAAGGTCTTTGGAACACGTACCGAATGTTGTTACTCCGGTGGCGGAGGGAGAAGGAACAGGCCTTGGACCAGATGCTACCATGGAGTTTTTGACAGCTGCCCTTCACAGTGCTGCAAGCATAGGTCATTCAGCAGCTGTTGAAATGCTATTGGCTGCAAGTGCAAATCCATCCTGCATTGCCGCTGATGGTGCAACCCCACTTCACAGAGCAGCCCGCCACGGCCACTATCACACCGTGAGGATCTTGTTGGATTCAGATCAGCGCGTGCTGATGCAATGTGACCATTCGGGCTTCAGCCCTCTGCATGATGCTGCACATGCAGGCCACCAACCAATCGTGCATTTGCTGCTGGAGCGAAGGGGCAGATGGGCTTCATGGGCTTCGGCAGCAGGGACGACTCCATTGGACTTAGCCGCCAATGGCGGTCATTGCGAGGCTGTCAGGGAACTTCTGACTGCAGGGATGTGGCCTGTCCAAAACCCAGCTGAGACACTGAGGCCCTTGCAGTTGGCTGCTGTTGCTGGACACAAGCAAGTAGTAAAACTGCTCCTGATGCGTTTGAAACATTTCCTTACGTGAGAGCTTAAAGCACAGGGATCAGGTGAACACATCACATTCATGTTGCATGCACAGAAGTTACACAGAGGGCCGAAATTAATCCATCGGAACAAGCTTGAACTGACTAACGTTGTGTCAGATTGACCGAATCTGCACTGTCATGCTGGATCTATGATTGAACATAGTAAACTTCCAGAAAAGGACATGCAGCTCTCCAAGGAAGTGTTGAATAGATGACTTCGCACGTCACCGTCACATGTTTCACTCCACCACGCGCGAGTTCCTGAGATCGCAGCATAGATCTGCTACGCCACCCAAGGTGTCACGGAAGCCAGCTCCTGGGAAGCTGGGAAGCCTGAACCACGAATCAAAGAAATCAACATCTCTCAACATTTGGGACTTTCCTTCCACAGGAGGTTTCCATTCGTAGATTGCGCTTGAAGGCATGAACCCTGCAGCAGTAAAGAAGGGGAGCCAGGTGGCAGTTGTAGATGTAAATGAATACTCAGCTTCATGCTGTCTTCTCGTGGGCTTGTTTCCCCTTCAGCAGTAATGTACTGGATGCAAGCTTCAAATGGCGAAAGCTCAGTGTATCTTGGCATGCTATGCTATGTGTGCTCCATTGCACTGCAATCTACGAACAAGTAGTATTGTTTGTGTTGTTTGTAGTTTGTATGCCCGAAAAGCAGCACCGCACTGTGCAGGCTGAGTCGCAGTGGCAGCAGCGTTGGTGAGCCAGGCAATGCATTGAAGCAGCTTCTCCACTTTCGAACAAATCACGATTATTGCAAACAGATACTGACGAGTCGATCTCCCCTCCTTTCATTTCTTCCTCCAAGGCTTGGCAGTCGAGATTATGCATTTTGATGTATTATTGTGTATGTACAATACCAATCCCCACTAGTTTCTTTCTACTTGTCTTTGATGCCACCTTTTTCCCTGCATCTCCTTGGATTTGCTGTTAAGTTTCCAATTTTTATTGTGCATGGGTGCTTAACCTCACAGAATTGCGGTGAGAACTGAGAAAGGCTTTGAGCGGACAGTCCTGGAAGACGAGAACCGACGCTTGCGCGAGGACAGCTCCGAGGCATTTGTGGGTTTGCCGCAAGAGTGGCGGATGGCCCAAAGGCCCAACATCCATTGATTTCTGTTGATTTCTCATCCTTTTCTCATCCTTTTCCCCATGAAATGGCATTTTTTTTTTGGGTGCAAAATCCTCCGATCATGGCAATGGTATTCCCAGGATGGCCATGCGAAACTCCAGGAGCTGGCCAGGTATCAGACCGAATCCTTGGAACGACACCGGAGGCGCAGTGATCGAACAAGTCGGTGCCTCGTAGCTGTCATAGCAGTGTTGGATAAATGATCTAAATGGGATTAAATGGTGTCTGAGAATGGGGTACCCCGCAAATTGGTCATCTTTGATAGGGATATAGAACTTGTTATAACCACAATTAAGCAGTGGATTGAGGGGTAGCCTATTTTCAAACAAACCCAAATATTTGGGCCTTGTGGGGCATGGAAGAATGGAAAATGGAAGTTTCGACCACGATCTGGATGGTTTCCGTGGCGTTGAAAGGTCAAAGTGCTTGCAGGTGTTGATTTCATGAGAACTCCAAAGAGTGACAAGCAATAAGTGCAAGCGATCTGATATGAACCGGCTGCCATTTTGGCTGCAAGTTTTAATCATGGGTGGCCTCTGACACCCTTCCTTAGTTTGTGGGGGGGTTCAGAGGCGCGATGAGCCTTTTCGGGTCTTGGGCTGAAGCAGCTCAGTTCCGAGATTTGGAGGAGGTAAAGGATTTCTTGGGCCTGGGAAGACAGGTTTGGGTGGCCTTTACCACCCAAGTTGGCGATCCAGCCAACGATTTGCGGCTGTTTGCAGCCTTGCCGAGGGTGGCTGTGGTGGGCGCTGGTAATCAAGCCACCTTTCCAGATGGCAGCCCGTTGTTGCCCCTCCAGGCTACTCAAGTGGGGCTGGTGTGGCGCCTTTGCAGGAAAGTTGTAGCTGCAAGAGCTGGCACGAGAGAAGACCAGTTCATTGACATCGACCCTTGGAATGAGCCGACAGCTTCGAGCACGGGAACAGCGACGGGAGGTATCGGACCACCAGGGCATGGCAATGCAGTTGGATCGAACGTGCAACAGTCTGGCCTGAAGGAGAGGGTCCTGAAGATGTCGACGCTAGTAGATGCTCAAGATGAATCAGAGCTTTTGCCCCCTTCGAATGAGGAGGTGAATCAATGGACGCAGGCCTATGTCACCATCATGGGCTCCTTACCTGACCCAGCTGAGGAACCTACGTCAGCGCAGTTGGCAGCTTTGGCAAAACGCACAGTAGCCCATGATTGTGCGCCCTACACGGACTTCAGTGTTTGGACACCTTTTGCAAGGAGGACCATGAAGAACCAGAAGTATCGCACAGTGTTTCCCCTGGGTGACGGGTCCTATTTGACAAAGGAGTTGCCGGGCCCGAGTACCTTTCAGGCCTGGTTGGGATGCTGGCGAGTGTTCAAGTCAGCTGCATTGATGTTGAACATTTGCACATTGGCCTCACTGACCAGCTATGAGCGCTTTGTGGAAAGGTTGACAACGCAGTGGCCGATGTGTTGGGGCCTAATAGCTCAGGCCGACGACAAGATGCGGGCTGAGGGCTTGGAGAGACTGAGGAGGAGAATTCTGACCTCGGAAGCGTTGGGAAGACAAATCCCCATCAACTGGGATCCTGTCAGGCCGTGGACAGCAGTTTTCGACCTGGCTATCCAGGACACGGAGTACTGGGCGGAAAACTTCCACCATCCAGCTGCAGCATGGTTGGCGGCGGGAGGACGTGGAAGGCCAGTGGTAGCTTCAGAAGTTGCTCTTCACGCCCACATGCTGGGGGGCACAGACCTGGTGACCGAGACGATGGGCGACGAGGGCAAGAAGCGGGTGCAGGCCAATAGAGACAAGAGAGCTGCGAGAAAACGTAGGGTGATGGAAGACAGGGAAGAGCTGAAACGTTTGCGAGGCAGTCACTCGAATGGAGGTGGCAATGAGACCAAGGTGGACCAGGGTGGAAAGGGCCAGTCGAAAGGAAAGTCCAAGGACCAGAGTGGCAAGCCACTGTGTTTTTCGTGGAGCGCGGGCAATGGGACCTGCGGACATCTTAGCCCGGGTGCAGAATGCCTGGGAGCAGTGAAGCGGGTCCACAAATGTAGGATCTGCCTTTCGCCGAGTCACCAAGAGGCGAAATGCACCTCGAAGTGAGGCGCCAGCGAGAAAACCTCAGGCATGAAGCTGCGAGTGTCTGAGGGGTTTAGTTTTCTTGTTGTGAAGGTTTGAGATTTGTTGCATGTTATTTTGAAAGGCAGGTTAGGTTTGATTGCATGTTTGATTTGGGTTGCATTTTATTTGAATCGTCGCACCAACTTGACCGTCATCCACAGTGTTTGGATCGATGTCGGTGCTGTCCGACTCTTCGGATAGCCCATCGGACTCGACCAGCGACAAGGCTGGGCAGGTTGAGTCTGGCGGGAAAGATGACCGGCAGAAGGTCGAGTTGGAGCCGGCGAAACAGCTGCTGGAGGGTGCCAGAAGTGTCATGTGGCCCGAACGAGTTAAAGTTGCACGGTGACGCAAGCGACTTCGGCAAGTTCAGGGAGAGGAGAAAGTTCAGGTTTCTGCATCTCTTCAGCGGTCCGGATGACAAGCTTGCCAAGGCCTTGAAGGAAGAGGGCCAGAGGGCGGGCATGACGGTAGAGGTGGAGAGTGTTGACATCAAGACAGACCCGTCGATGGACCTCCGGCGCAATGAAGCCATGGACAAGTTCGAGACAAAGGTGTCGGGGGGCGAGTATGATGGGTATCATGCGGGATTCCCGTGTGGATCATTCAGCCGTGTGCGGTGGCTGGCAAATGCGGGGATGCCTGGACCTGTCAGGTCCAGATCTCATCCCTATGGCCTGCCAGGTAACTCTCAGGCCCAACAAGACGAAGCAGATCATGGAACCCTGATGGCTACGAGATCACTTGTCTTGATGCAGAAGCAGACCCTTTCCCAGCGGAACAGAAGGGTACCTCAGTCAGCCACTGTAGAAAACCCGCCAGGTGATGAAGATGGTCCAGCAGGCAGTGCATGGATGTTGCAGGAGATCGTGGAAGTCCTCGAGCTCACAGGAGCAGGCATGGCAGACTTCAACACGTGCTGCTACATGGAGGGCAAAGAAAGATTCTTCAAACCAGGCAGATGGGCTGGCAGACTGGAGGGATTGGAGAACCTGGCAAAGGTCTGTAGGTGTCCAGCGTGGGTCAAGCACATCCCCGTCATGGGAAAAGAGACCACAGTGAAGGCCGGGGTCTACCCTGACAACTTATGCAGGGAGGTTGCAAAGCTCTACATCGCCGCATGGAAGAGGACGCTGGAGCTGGAGTTTTGGAGATGGAAGCTGACTCAGAAAGCCGAGGAAGTATCCACGCTGAAGGCGGGGTGGCTCAGAAATGAAGAGAAGAGAATAGCCGAGAAACAGGAGACCATGGGCACACGCAGGTTGGGCCACGTCGATGAGGTGTTCCCCATTGCCAAGGAGCACTCAGCCATTGCAGGCGTCAACCCGGAGAAAGAGTCCGGTCCAAGTTCATCGACAGGAGCCACGAAGAAGCAGAAGAAGGAAGCCGAAAACGAGTTCTGTGTCGGCGGCATGAGAAACCCGCTGAGTGCAGTTAGGAGACTATGGAAAGTCAAGGACATGGGCAAGAAGCTGAGGTACGCGTGGGAGGACTTCGTGAAGGAGAGACCGAGGGCTTTGGTCCTGGGAGAGCGCTACGGGTCGAAGGAGGCACAGTTCGACGAGACCATCGCTATGGAATGGCAGCTGAAAGTATCAGCGGTGTTGGGTGTGACCACAAGAGACGGCCTCACCCTCAGGGACAAGTTGATGTTCAAGAGCCCATTGAACGTGGACCTATGGAGAGCATGGTTCAAGGAGACGGGAGATCCCGACTACCACATAGCGGAGTGGGCGGAGACCGGGGTGCCCCTTGGCATGAACATGCCCATACCGACGTCGAACGGCGTCTTTCCAGCAACCGGAGAAGTCACGCCGGAGCTCATGGAGGAAGGCCCGGAAATCGAGATGCAGGCGCACGTGACCAACTATAAGTCGTTTGTGGATGCCCCCGATGATGCAGAGATCGAGGTGCAGAGGTATGTGGAGAAGGGGTTTGCCATCCTGATGGAGTGGGACGAAGTCCAGGCCTACTTCGACAAGGGCACGGTGAGCCGCCTTGCGTTGGTGCTCAAGACCAAGCCTGACGGGAGCATCAAGCGCAGGGTAGTGGTAGACCTGCTGAGGTCTGGAGGCAACAGCCGGACCACGACTCCAGAACGTATAGTCCTCCCTCGCATCGTGGACGTCACCAGAATGGCTAGGGAGTTGGCCGAGAAGAACGCAGAGGACAACAATGGACGCGTGGCAGAGTTCGTCATGTACGACCTACAAGATGCGTTCTGCCACTTCCCGGTCTGCAGGGAAGAACTGGCAAACTGTCTGGCACCCAGCAACAGGGAAAACCAGGCCATACTGTTCAGAGCGTTGTTGTTCGGCTTCAAGTCGGCCCCATTGCTGATGGGAAGGCTGAGTGCAGCGGTGGGCAGACTATGGCAGTCCCTGATGTCCCCGATGGAAGGCCAGATGCAGATCTACGTGGATGACGTGCTCACGTTGATGAACGGAACGGAAGACGAGAAGGCCAACCTCATCTCGTTGGGCTTGTACACCATGAAGGCCTTCGGAGTGCAGATAGCACTGGGGAAGGGCGAAAGGGGCCAACAGGCCCAATGGATCGGGGTGAAGATGCTCCTTCAGTGGCCGAATGACCCAAGGGAGGGGTCGATCACCTACTCGGCCCCCAAGAAGATGGTCGAGGAGATCCTGGAGACATTGAAGACATGGCTGCACAAGGGCATGATTTCACACCGAGAGCTCAGAAGCACCACGGGTCGATTGAGCTGGGTAGCCGGCATTTTGCCGAGACTACGTTGGGCTGTTTCAGTCCTCTTTGCGGTCCTCAAGGACGCGGAAGACGATGAGAGGTCTGGAGCAGAGGAAGAAAGGGCCCAAAGACGACAAGACCGTCGGCCGAAGTTTGGGCTAGTGGCAGTGAAGAGGTTTGGTGCCACACTGAGATGGTTGGTGGCAATCCTCTCCAAGACGGACAGGTTCGTTCTGCGCCGTGAGGAACTCGTGGAGAAGCCAGTCACCATGGGCATCCTGTCAGATGCTTCACCGCTGGGACTGGGAGCGGTGCTGGTCTCTGTGGATCAGCCAGGGCGAGCCATCTACATGGTAGAAGCGGTCGAGGCAAAGTTCACCAAGGCGGAAGCAGAGCTGTTGGGCCTCGAACATGGCGAATCATCCAGTCAAGGTGTCTTGGAGGCCTTGGCAATCCTCCGGGCAATCAAGTTGTGGCGCACGAGACTTCAGGGCCGAGCCGTTTTCGTGCGCAGCGACAGTGTGGTGGCCCTGGCGATGACCAAGAGGCTGTCGAGCTCTATGCCGGCTCTCAACCACCTTGGCGGTGAACTGGCCATAGCATTGGAACAGTACAACGTGGTCAGACTGGTTCCCCAGCACGTCCCGGGGGTCATGAACTTCGAGCCAGACTGGCTATCACGACCACACGACAGGTCGGAGTCGGTGCCAGACAACTTGAAGAAGATCAAGATCAAGCAGTTGGCCCCGGTGACAGCAGAAGATTTCACCTTGGCCCCCCCTGGTGCCAAACATCATCCATGGGAGGGGCTGCCGCCACACAACGTGTCGGTGTTCCAAAACCTTTGACAGCGCGTGACGCCTGAGGAAAATCCTGTGGAAATCTCAGGGAGGGGGAGTGAACTCGGTGGTCAAAATTTTGAATTTGATTTGAATTTTAATTTTACTGTTGAAATCAGGGTTGAAGCATCTAACATGGCAGAGGACGTAGTGATTTCCCGTGCGTATCCACGCATGGAACCCGAGATCACTGCAGTGAAGTCCGGCCCAAGTTTCAGCAGTGGTCTGTGACCATCGGACGCTCGATGTCCATCGCGCTGAGGCCTCAATGGGGCGTAAGCGCAACGCAGGGGGTGGACAGCGAGGCGAAGTTCCCCTGCTGAAGCTTTGGGCGTTGACCATGGCACTGTCGTTCCTCCTCGGGTGTCTGTTCTACAAGCCATGTGTGCCGCGGCTATGCCAACTGAGCAGGAGATGGGGCGGCAAGACGTGGAAATGGTTCACATGGCTGAGGCGAGCGTGCTGCAGTTCCCCACGGGCATGTCAGCGGGATTCCAACCACACCACCAACAATTGGGGGCACACGCCAGCAGCCTGCTTAGGTCAGGGCACTTCGTCAGAGTCAACAACGAACTGGCGAAACAACGGAGAGCAAAGGAAGTCAGCAGGCAGCTCCCCCTCCACAAGGCCAAGGAGGGAGTACAGGCCAATGATTCAGTCCCCCAGGGCATCATGTCGAGGAACCCGAGACCAGTGGCAGAAGGACCCTCGAGGGGGGAGTCGCCAGGTGGGACAGAAGTCACCGAACTCCCAGGGACAGTCAGTTCTGGGACTGATGACAGAAATGGCCAGGGGAAACCCAATCGGCATGACAAGTCCAGGCAGGGCATGAAGAACGCGCTGAAGCTGGCCAAGGCTCCGAACGACTTGAAGAAGGCGAAGGAGAGTTTCCGTCGAAAATTCCTTGCCAGCGCAACACTGCTGGCGAAGAACGCCAAGCGCCGAAAGATAATGGAAATCCTGAAGGCGACGTGCGGCGAAGAGTACTTTCCTCTCCATCAGGAGTCGATCTTAGTTGTTTCAACAGCCTTGGACGAGGCACAGTTGCAGTCGGGTGATCAATACATCCATGAGCTTAAGTTGATGCACATCGAGGCGGGCTTCGACTGGAGTGCGCCGCTGGAGAGGCAACTGTTTCTTTGCAAGAAGGCACTGAAAAGACACAGGGGCCCGGAAGTTCGTGCGAAAGAACTCCAGATAGCCGAGTTGAAAACGGAGGCATGGGAGAACAGGTGCACGACCAAGGGAGGATACACGAGACCAGCTTGGATGTATGCCCTGGCACTATCATGGATGTTGAGAGCATGCGAAGTCACTGAACTCAGAATGAGTGATGTTGAGGTCGCCTTCGCAGAGAAAACAGTGGGCCTCAGGATCAGGAAGTCCAAGACAGACCAGGCGGCGAGAGGGACACTTAGAACCCTCTCATGTTGCGGGAGACAAACTTGCACGAGGGAATGCCCGTGGGCCCTAGCAGTGCGGGTGGTGGCTGATCGTCCCAACGGCAAACCCGAGGACTTCCTCTTCGCAGTGACGAGTGGAGCAAAACGGGGGAGAGCCCACACAGCAAAGTGCTGGGCAAAAGAATTGCATGGCGATCTCACAGGACACTCTGCAAGGAGGTCGGGTGCCATGTTTTACACCAGAAAGGGCATGGACATCCAAGACATATCGTTCCTTGGAAGATGGAGGAGCTCCGCAGTGTTCCGTTACATGGAAGAAGCCATGCAAGAGCGCCCTATGAACGCCAGAGTGACCGGAACTACGGAAAAGGAGATAAAGGAGTCCGTGGTCAACCACACTCAGTCCATGGAGAGATGGACAGACAAGTTAGTGGGAGGTGATGCAACCCAACCTCCGACGCCAGCACCGAAAACGCCAGCGCCGGGGACACCGGGGCCAGTGTTGATACCGAACGATCCTGAAGACCTTGGATTGTGGGCGACATCGTGGACGAGATCCAAGAAGAAGGTCACCCATGTGGTCTTAAAGGCGTCGTGGCAACTGGACCTCAATGAGTGGGCTACGGCTTGCGGATGGCACTTTGCCCAGAGGTCAGTCAAAGTTTCCCTGTCGAAGTCACCACCGACAAATTCCCACAAGTGCGTCAAGTGCGAGAAGATTAGAGAACTGCGCGACAAAGTCCCAGAAGGTGCAGTGTTGGCGCAGCTGGTTTCAGGAGATTTAGACCAGTTGTTGCCAAAGGGATCTTCGAGCAGGATCAAACCGATCCAAAACCTGGGTCAGATGGACCCAGCTTGCAATGCACAA
>Ga0126342_10014987_pt1 | contig 13625 bp, 11 predicted proteins | sample Cyp1metagenome_FD_92528 | JGI IMG/M metagenome (GOLD analysis project Ga0126342, IMG submission 92528) | Coral microbial communities from Lord Howe Island, Old Settlement Bay, Australia - Cyphastrea 1 metagenome | ecosystem: Host-associated > Invertebrates > Cnidaria > Coral ...
ACACTACATCCAACAGTTGTGGTGAGGTGACCACTGCAACCATTGCAACCACTCCAAAAAACACAACTCCAACCACCTTTCGGTCCATCAGTGGATTCGCTCTGCCATCCGTGATTCACAACAGCCAAACTCTCCTATAAATTCCTATTTTTGAAACTTCCGCCACCGCCTTGTGCGGTACTACTGGTATACACACTGTTACAGATTTCAGGGTTGGATACAAATGATACACACCTTTGGACACCCTGCTCGTACACTATGGCTCAAACATTGGACACCGGTAAACCCATAAACTTGCTCACGTTCAGAATCAACACATCCATTTTCAGGGCAAAACCACACAACTTCATACAACTTCAGCATACTTCATCTATGGCCATAACCAAAAAAAATGGTAGCATCCGCAGGGTTTTTGAGGCAGGGCTCTTCTTCCATAGCCTCTTTCGCAGCAGCCACTTCACACTGCGTGCTAATGCCTGCATCAAACAGAGCCATGCCACTCTAATTCAGACTGGGCAAATCGAACCAGGGGGACTGAAAGATACCCCAGTATCCACATGGATGAATTAAACTTCTTGTGAAGGACCTGTAGGGTGAAAATTGGTGTGGTGTCCGAGAGCTTTGAGCGGTTGCTTCATACGGTGTGACAGCATGTCACAGCTATGTTTTGAATTTGCTAGTCCGACATGTCACACAAAAATAGAATTCAATCAGGTGCCTATTTCGACATCATCCTTCTTTTTCAAGGTCTCGGAATGCACGAATCTATAAAATCATATAAAATCTATAAATCAACACAATACATGACATCCCGAGCAACTTGGCCCTGCGGACATTTTCCCATGTGTGAAAGAGGTCAATGGCAAAAAGAAACTACTGTGCTACACAAGGCGAACAGTGCGCAAAACCACAGTGCAATGCCCTGCCCGGGATTCCCAGGTGACAAGCGGCTCATGCCCCAGCTTTAAGAGCATTAACTGCCAATCCTCCACAAATCATAAGGAGTGATGACAAGAACAGCTTTGTGCAAAAAACCTGGGCCTCAATGCGGGCCCAAACACCTGAACTTCCGATTTTCAATGTACAGGAATCAAAGCTGGCCATGGCAACTCCCCAATTTGTAAATGAAATCGACTTTCCTGCTACCTAGTTTGATGACACAGTACAGTACTTCCAATTTTGTGGCTCCATTGGTTTGCACCATAGTGTTCATGCGAGGAGGATTTTTCATCATGAGGCAGGCAGTTCCTACAGCTTCCATTGACCGAACCATGTCAGGCATCTGCCGATTCATATCGACTCCAGGTTATAGGTTTGGCTCACATTGACTCATGAACTAATCACAAAGCTCTCTGTCAACGCTTGTTCCACTGATCATTGATTGTCATCCATGGCATGAAGAGAATTCCAGCCCTAAATAGCTCTAAGCATGGCTTTCATCAGCAAATTCAGAGTCGTCCAGCATATTATCCATGTGTGCCATGAACTTTTATGAATCGGCAGCACCCTACAGAAATTGATCTGACGTGCAATTCTGTTTGCCTGCCAATGCATCCGGGGACTCTTTGTTTCCTCTTCTTATGGAGAGCGTCCGGGCTTCAGCGTCTCTCATGGGCCCATTGACCCCGTAATTAGAATCAGCGTCCGTAGTCATTGGGGATCATCATCCCGGTTTCGAATTTGCACCCTCCAAGGCGCTGGAATTGATCATATCATCATTTTTGACATGGAAAACGACCATAGTTTAGTAGTTTGTCTGGTGGTTTCAAGCCATCCAAAGTAGTCAATTGGATTCATCCCGGATATGTTTTTCACAGCTGGTAGCCGGAGTCATGGCATGCCGGCCTTGTCACAAATTCACCACTGAGCAGTAGCTCACTCTGACTGTAGCATCATGATGACGATACGTCCTCAGCTGCTATCAAAGCGGGTCATTCGTCATCTTCAGCATAAACATGCATAAACCAGAGATAAGCATAATTCACAAAAATAGTCAAAATATAAAGACCTATAGCACTGTCTGAGTGACACATCAAATCATTTCAGTTGTGAAGATCAAGGTCATTATGTCAGTAATTTTTCAGCAACTTGCTCAAAAATCCCTTTCAATGGGCATATAATTCCCGATTAGTGGATTGAGGACACTTATATCTTATGACCATCCAGCAATATAGGCATTTGCCATCATTTGCCCAAGTTGCAACCATAGCATATCATGGCACACATGAAGAATCTGGAAACAAATCGGGGCCTGCAATCTTGGGAAATGGTATATACCTTGAATGCAATGCTAGGCCAAGGAATTCCACCGAGGATTCCTCTCCCAGCGCCGGCAAAATTGTGAACTCCCAAATATGCACCATGATATTCATGGAAGAATCTGGATTTTCCCAACCTGAGGAAAATACGGGCTGCGGTATTCTGCGGTCAAACAAACACTATAGATTCCGAATGGCGCGGCAATATAAGCGCTCGGGAAGCAGGAGGTAGCGAAAATTTCTGCCCCGCATAGACACATGGAGTGACTTTCGGCAGTCACTCCAGTTTGACACTGATTCATTTGTCGTACCCATTCTCGACACAATTTCCTGGTCATATGTGCCAGTGTTTGCTGGCTACTTGGATGCGCGCATCCCAGATAGTGAGTGGTGAAAATAACCCCTATATGTAACCTAGGTGTGAATATTCCTCTTACAACCTATTAATCTAGCTGGGTTGTTTCATGTATGCCATGGTCAAAACATGGTGTATGGATTATGGTCATCCATCCCAATATAGGAATCCAGATAAAATGGCTATGCGGCTATACTTTCAGGTAATTTTCAGGTATACTATTGCTAGTGATATCTCCCATAAGTTTTTTGAAGGTATACCTTGTATATACCAAACATATCCAATACCCTCTGGTAAACTAACATAGCTATGGAAAATCACAATTTTTCATGGGAAAACTCACTATAAATGGCCATTTTCAATAGCTATGTCAGCCATTACCAGAGGGTAAATTTCATGGCCACTTCCTGGTTCCCCACTTCCTGGGCCATGGCTCCCCCGTTGCGCGAAGTTGGCGTGCCACCTTGTGACTTCCTGCGACGCAAACGCAGTGAGGCGAGCACGAAATTCATTGCCTTTGGTGCTTGTACAACGCACGCTGCCTCGTTTCTATATATATATAACTAATTAATTAACTAATTAATTAATTAATTAACTAAATTCATTAATTAATTAACTTAATTACTTAATTAATTAATTAATTAACTAATTAATTAATTACATATGCAATAATGTTTAAATGATTGGACATGTACATGACAATCGCACTTCCATGTTTCCATGCTGTATGAAGAAGTCAAATACTTTTTCGTTTTGTCTTGAACATGTCGCTGTTACCACCGGGACAGTTCGCATAGGTTCAACAATCTCACATAGACCAAGTGAGCACACTGATGTACCTATCTCCAACACTCAGGCTTGCCATTCAAACCAAATCAATTCCATTCAGGGGGTCTCCTTAGAAGTCCGTGTCGTAGTGTGAAGGGCTAGAAAGGCGAAAACTACCCTGTTGCCCCGTGCTGCAAGTAGCTGGTTGGTGGTTTCAACCCCCTGAAAATGATTACATAGTCAGTTGTTCACACAGGGCGGGCGGTTCGACACTTGCAGCATGCAGTCAGGCAAACGACAGGCATCAAAGAACTGCAACTCACGTTGGAGTCAAAAAAAAAGATTGAAGAAGCAGTGACGAGCTGATGGAATCAAAAACAAACTTCCACTTAGGACATGGTTACGACATGTTACGACCCACCAAAGCAACCACAAGCATACGATTGGCAGGGAAGCATGGCGATCTTCCCACCCTTTATGATCTTTATGTAGTCCTTTCATGTAGATCCTTTCAGGAAATGGATTTTCCCATCACCTTTCATGAAAGAAATGCTCGCGAGTTGGGATCATCCTCCCCAATATGGTTACATCTGAAACCACGAAGCCCTCGGCTCCTTAGCGTTGTTGCAACTCAGCAAGGTGCATGCGCAAGACTTCGGCGTGTGATAAAGACCTGAGATTGGTCACAGCCACATGGATTTGGCCACCGGAAATGATGGAAAATCCCTCCATTTGAAACAAAGAATCAGATAAATATGCAAGGTGCTGCTGTCCTTTTGCAAAATGACCATGTAGATTCCATTAGCTCGCTACCTTTGAAGAACGCAGAACAACCTCTTTTTTTAAAATCAGTGCTGAGCCACTCGTGGGACAAACATCTGCATCGATCATCTCAGGAGCGTCCTGGACGCGTCGATTTTTTCAACCGCCACAAGGGGGCCATTCATGGCACTGTCAGACTGGGGCCATGGCTATATCATGCTATATCATGTTGAACATGGTGAACCACCCACTTTAAGGTGCCGGGTGCCGGATTTTGCTCTACTTAACTCTGCTATGTTCTTCCTGAAAACTCATTAATTGTTGATGATGGTCTGAAACGTAGGTCAACTCCAAACAGTTCACTGTAGTCTTGGACGGATCGCACGATTTTGACAAGCATTAGGTGACACCAAGTCCACGAATGAACTCAGCAAGTGGAAAGTAACGGGTATGGGAAGCCCAAGAAATAACAACAACAATAACTATTAGGTACGTATAAGTTATGTACATTTATAATCTTATACTTATACATAAATCTGTATAACATTGTATAACGGTCTAGCAGCAAAGAAGGTCTGCCTGGGTGAACAAGGGTGGAGCTGCGCAAATCGGCACCACACACCTCACATCAAGGGAACCATGATGCAATGGTTTGGCAAAGCCCCCAAGGGATCCCAAGGGATCATCGTGATGAAACAAACTATGACTGTTACTGGCTGACTCTAAATGTGGTGGAAAAGAATTATGATAATCGTGGCGGTGATGGGGGGTGGTAGTTGCAATGGTGATGACAGCGTTATTGAAATGCACTGATTAATCATCGAATAAAAACTTAAATGACTTAAATCATCTTACAGTAAATCACTTCTGTGAATCAGCCATATAAATCTTAAAACCGGTGCCAGTTGTGAGTGACTAGTGACTTGGGACTGCAAAGAGGCACGGTGCTGTCCGGACGCTTTCTTGATGGGATGCCAGTGGAATTGGCTAATGCCTCTTGGAGGTTTGCATCTCAACCATGATGCCATGGCGTCACTGAACTCCGAGTGACCCCTTCTGCGGAATTGGGAAAGGCGTCGTCGCCGGGAAATCTTCACTCCAATGCAAGACGTCCTCGCAGTGTAGCGCTAGCGAGGACATTTTGGAACCGTGACGGTTGACCAAGTTCACCAAGCAAATACACAGGCCAAGTTGACCAATTTCAAACAAGAAGCATCCGCTTTCCTGGCGATGTTACTTCTCAGGATTATATATTTATAGATCATACTGTAATACGCTCATTGAAACCAGTTCCCCACTCCTTTGACATGAGGGATACAAGGACGCCTTAAGGGAGGCCTCAAAATTCCCATTTTCGCTCGTCGATTGATAAAAGATGATAAAAGAGATGCGCGTTAGTCTTAACCTTGGGGATCATGTTTATATCGCCGTCCCATGATTTAAATGGATCCAAATTGATCCAAATTGATTCTTCCAAGCTCCTTGGTTGCACGAGTCCACCCGTCCACCCTGTCTCCAATCCAAGCGCTATCCAGGGCTTCTTTTGAACAGAGCAACACTTCGGAGTTGCAGCGAAGATGCAAAGAACGAGGAGATTAGCGCAGGATTCTATCTACTTCCTTCAGAACGAGCTCCAAGAGACTGACAGACGTCATTCCTTATACAGCCGATTGTGAATGTTGATCCAGCCAGTCACAGCTGATCTTATGCCATGACTCCATGACGTCATCAGCCGTACCAAAGGGTACCACATGCCTGAAGAAACGCTGACCCCAAAGCATCTCGGGCTTCAGGCATAGTGTCAATAAGCCCTGCCGGAGAGTGAGCAAGACATTCATTGACATGACATAGTAGCAGCCAATACGTCCCATTGTGAAAATACATTGATTCCTAGATATTCCTGGATTCTTCTGTTCTCTCAGTCCTTGTAGCATGAATTTTGTTGCTGTTATTCGCGCATGTTCACTGAAGCGCCAGTCCGCAACTGGTGTGTGCAACAAAGCTGCACCCATCGGCTATTCAATGTCACTTCGGCTGGTGTCCGAATTTCAACCGCGTTCCGCGAATTAAAGCTACACTACCACTGCTGGGAGCTGTCAAGAAGCTCGCGGTCTCGTGTTTACGAGTGCGCGACAATGGCAAAGTCACCCAACGGATTGGCAGGATCCGTCTTCAGCTCCAAGTTCTTTTCATTGCAAAGATGCAAAGCACAAATGAAGCATACCTTGGTTGAGACATCCAAGAACATCATGAGACCTTTTCTGCTTTTGCATGTTCTTTCATGGCTTTTGTGGACCCCAATAATTCTTCCAAAAGAGGTTCCTCGGTCAAGTGTGCTACCATCCCAGAACTTGCATGCCCCTCGATATCTTTCCGAAGCTGTGGCAATGTCAAGTCCACGTTTCATCATTGTCATCCCAAAACCATCCAACACAAAGCCATCCAAGCCTTACCCTCTGGGCAATGAAACATGGCTTGCTGGAGAACCCCAGATTTGTAGATGATTTTCCCATCAAAACCCCCAGTTCCGGCATTTCTCATGATTTTTCCCAGCAACAAGGGGTCATCGTCGGGTACGGCCAGCCATTCCCAGCAAGATTTTCATTTGTTTCAAGCCAAGAGGCTGCAGCACTGAGATTTTCGCAGTCACCTTTGGGCATGGCACTGACAGTCCTGGAGACCAAGTCCTGAAAGCTGTGGGTCGCCTGGCTCGCCTTCGACTCCTTCAAAGATGCCAGGTCTTTCTCCAGACATCCCCAGAGATGTTTCTTCACCAACTTCACATCCTGAGCAAAGCATCCAAGAAGCCCGGTCATACGCCGGGTCATACTTAAAACATCTTCAAACACAAATTAACACTTGGACAGTTACAGAGTTTTGGTTACACATGGAACGTTTCCAACCTGGAAGGATTGGACAATATTGGTGAAATTAGCTTGCAAACTAATCCAACGAATTCCAACGATATGATGCAGCCTTCTCGACTTTGCTGGACACTTCCGGAAGGACTGCTGACTGCTCATCACACTTTTTCTGAGCCAGCTCTTTGTTGGCCCTGGTATTTGCGGTACATCTGTGAACTGTGAAGATCAAATTCATATCATGCAACCAATCAGCTGTACAATATCAAACATAACATTCCCCCAATTGGCATGAACAGTCGACCTTGAAACCAAGCAGCCACAAACTTGGAGTTGCGGCTATATCCGATGTCCACATTCTCTGCTGAGGTTGGCTTCTCAGCAAGTTCGAAATCCAATCCACTGGCCTTGATGAAGGTTCACTCAAGGGGTTCCCATGGAGGATAATAAGAGTTTGTCTGAAAATGAACTACTGTATCCCAAAATCCAGTGGTTGATCGTCACACTCAACTGGTGTCGCAGCCCACGACTCCAGGCGACTTAGCACCTCACCCTCGGCTCCAGTTATCACGGGATCATATAGAATCCATTAGAATCCCATCTATAACAAGTCCGAGGCGCCATGAAAGAGCCTGCGAGGTCGTCCATGTCAACATCACCAAGTCCCTCGTCTGCACCCGGCAGGACCTCGCTGGGAAATTCCCATTAAAAATGGGCATTTTAATGGGACAACCATCCATCAAAAAGGGTGATGTTCCATGGAATTGTCCATTTCCGTGATGTTTTGGTATGGCTGAAAACCTATGAACCAAATTGAAAACCTATGGGGATATTGGATGAGCATCCATAAATCCCAGCTATTTGGGCTGAACAGCAGAACTGACCCATAGCCATTCATCTGTATACAGTTGAGATAATGCCCCGCCATTCCAAAACCCCATAGTGTCCTGCCTTGTCATCGGGTCCCAGGAAGAGCTCCTGGTGGGAGCTTTGTCTGGTCAATCATCATTGATTCATAGTAGAATAGTTATTGGGGGACTATACCAAGTTATACTTAGCTATCCTTAGTTATATATCCTATGGCCCCGTCTTCGTCTTGGTGAAAGGCTTGCATTTCGTGTTGAAGTTAAAGAAAGTCTTCATTCTTTTTCATCTGATTTTCATATCATTTTTGTATGGCACTGGTTCAAAACCGGTAGCATTGTTTTCACAAAATAGCTGCTTCTTATCGATGTTCATTCCTCCAACTCATATTGAGAAAACCATTGAATTTGGAAACACATCCCATATGATACAACATGTGCCATGGCCAAAACATGGCATATGGGCTATGGTCATCCCACCATCAAAAGGGATTCTTGAAAATGAGTATATATGTTTACATAGGTTGCTGTAACCCAACTAACTTAGAGGATGACCAGGAGAAAATGATGGTACATATTGGAAAATGACACATGTTTTGACGAGCTGCACATATGATGGTCGCTACTGTACTATCCCATCAAATGTCGCATCAATTCATGTTGGTCATATACATCAATGAATCCCATCAAACATCCCCCAAATCAAGGTGCCAATAAATGGGATCTCAAAATACTACGGGATACATCTGATGATCTCCCATTAAAATTCCCATCCATTGATGACAAAATTGGAATTCTCCAGGTTCCAAGATTGGTATAGATTGACTACCCTCTGGTAGTCAAACGTGGCAAGGGGAAATCCTCGATCAAAATGGAGTTTCATAGCTGGGAAAACACCTTTATGAATGATTGATTTTCCAGCAAGCCATGGAGCTGATTACCGGAGGGTAAACATCCCATTAATATACCATTGAACCTCCAATTTATCCCATTAATATCCCATTGAATCACTATAAACTCCCTAAAATCCCATTGAAACACTATAAACTCCCATTGAACCACCATAAGATGCCATAAAATAATCATTAGCCCCATTGAATCACTGTAAATTCGCATGAAATCATTACAGCTTCGTCCTGAGGATCCACTTCGAGGTGGGCTGGGAGTCCACCATCATCCTCTCCCAGCTCCTCCATATCCTCACGCGGACGTTGAGACGTAACGATTCTGACAGGGGGTAAGTTATGGTGATGAAAAATGATTACATTTCCATGATGATTTGTGACGACCTATGATATTTCATAACAATGATAAAAATGACATGTATTGACACGAAAAATGATTTATATCTCATTCATGGTTTATGATGTATTGTGATGGTTTCTCATAGTTCATGATGGTTTATGTTTTATATTGTTTTATAATTATAACATGCGCTTGTCCAACAACAGGATACTCCAGAAACTGGTGGCTTGTCATTGATTTCTCCGTTAGGTTTTGGGAATATGCTCCACTTTCAGAGAACCTCAGATTCTACGATACTTTGATAGATCAAACTTGGAAACGGAAACTGGAGGACTAGGGATGCTTACTGGAAGCCTGATAGGAGAAATGCATGGACAAAAAATCAAATGTGACATCTAGGAATCATTCCGGTGATTGAAATTCCAGGAATGATTCCTCTGCAAACGTGACTGCCGGTGCCATCATTTAGGGCATTGATTAATAAATGTGGGTGGCACTGCCTGGAGAGTATTCTGATCCAGTTTTGCACATCAAGCTTGTGGAATCCGATGACAATGAATCCACTGACAAATACTAACCAAGACCATCTGATACCTGGAGAGGCTTGAATTGAAACATCATTCAGAGAATTTGAGGAGGCGCATCAGCTGCGGTCATGGCCATGGAAGTGCGGGATGCACATACTGAAGCTCTGACCTTGGCCGGCGAACTTCTATTGGAGACTGCTTGCAGCAACAAAAACGGTGCATGCCTTTCGGAAGTTATCCATTGGCCGCAGTCTACCGAACCAGTCTTTGCCTTTGTGGCACGTTCCACTGTGCCTTCCGGAGCACAGGTGGATAGGTCCTGTTGTCGCGAAGTTCTGGATGCAAAAGCTAAAGCCCCCAAACGTGCCAAACCTTCTCACGAGACCATTGCGCAGTTCCAAAGACTTCTGTGACAGCTGTGTTGCGGCTGTAATCGGGAGTGTTAAATTCAAGCGCGATCAGAACACAGTTTTCCAGCGTGTATCCTAGCGAATTGTCCAATCGCTCAACAGACAGCCGCCAGTGAGTATGAACCAGCTTGTATTCCAATGGAACCCCGGAATAGAAACACCGACCACCCTGCTTTGCAAGCAAGTGTAGCAAAATACCTCTGGTAATGCTACACTCTTGCTCCCTCAACTTTGCTCGTCTCCTTGCGCCACTCAAACACTGATCGAGGTGCTGGCGTAAAGATTTGACACGCAAACCACATTTCTGCCCGCACCTGGATGCGCCCGCATGATACGTTCTGGGCATTGTGGCTCTGGGTTCTCCGTGTTGAGCATGCTGGATGTCGACTGCAAGCTGATTCAAACCTATAGGTTGCATTTGCAGTCTGCGTACTTCCTCAACTTTGTGACGGGACCACTGGGCAGATCCGAGAACGCTCTCAGGGTCCACATTTCTGCCCTTGCTGGCATCGCAGGAGTTAAACTCAGCAGCAATCAAAACACAATTTGATGTTGTGTATCCCAAACTATTGTCAACCCTCTCAAGGGACATTCTCCAGTGACTATTGGGCTGCTCAATTTCCATACCCACTCCGGAGTAAGCACACTTCCCGCGTTGAAACTCCAACATGCCAACAAGGTCTGGATAGGACATGTTGAAGTCCAGCCCTTTCCTTCTGGCCCTTGCCGCAGCACTGCCAAGCATTGCTTTCAAGCTGCCCCGAAGGGTACGGTTGTATAGCAAACTATTGCCACCTTCACATTTCCGGCATTTACTTGGTGGAATGTTGTGTCCAGTTCTACAGGAAAATGCATTCTGAAAGAGCATCTGTCCACATTGGTTACACAACCATCTCCCCATCTCATCCGGCTTTCTCCTTGGACTCCTCTCACGGCTTTTCTCAGGTAGCACTTTGGCCGCTTCGATCAGCTTCCGCAGCTCCTCCGACTGCCGCTGGGGTGGAGCACAGGCCTCCAACTTCTCTTTGGCCAAGCCGTGGCCTGGAAAAGGACCCGGAAGCCATGGCTGCCGAGGGATCAGTGACTTGATGCCGCCAGCAGCTGGGGCAAAGGTGTTGAAGTGGCACCTATCATATAGAGAATGTCCAAGGAGGGATGGTCTGACACTGCGAAAGATTCTGAGCTGCATGGCTCAGATTCGTCAGATTTTGGCTGGAAAGCCCGAAATTCACTTGGGTTTGAACCAACGGGCAATGGCCTGTTCAGAACCTGGAAAACCTATTCTAATCCCTGCTAGATGTCACACTTCTCACCTTTGCTCTGTTTGGGGCAGCAAGGAATGGCGACTGCAGCTGCTAATCATGAGATTCTCTGAAAGGGCACTGCTTTGAATATCTTTGAATCATGCATTGGCGAAACTACCAAGTGGGTACCCCAATATCATCCAATATCTGGATGGTTTCACGGAATGTCCCTCCAAACAAAATCAAACAAATGGATGGATTTGGGCCTTGGGGGTCCCCCCATTTCTGGAAGCCCTCCATGCCAAGATACCTCCTCCCTTCGAGTGGACTTTTCAGAGGCCAACCATGGAAAGGCCTGGCCATAGGAATGCTGCGGCCCACTGGCTGGGCACCAAATGATTAACCTGGAAACCGTATCAATGAAGCATCTCCAATTCTGCCAGAAATGGATTCTTATAAACCATACTTCAATTTTAGATATGTTATCGAACTTAACCACATAAATTCTGGTGATTATGTGCACTTACCCTGCGATTTCACAACACTGAGAGGGTTGAATGCTCCATGCACAGTAACATGACTCATCTCCGTATTTCCATCAATGGTTTTTTCCGTAAATGGGAGCCCCCGAAATCTCCATTTCCAAACATTTTAACGATTTTAATAGGATGTTCCTCTCAAACCATCAATTTTCGGGATTTATAATTTGACATCATAGCAACTTGTTAAGCAAACCATCCACTTTTCTTAATCAATTTTCGGGATCCCCTCTGTTTGGACCCCCAGTCACCCAGTCAAAGCGTGGTCCGCTGGCCTCGTTATTCTCCACCACCACCGTAGAGAAGAGCTCAGAGAAGCCATGCGGCCCTTCAGTAGGTGGAGGTGGTTTCCGCACCAACTTCAGCATCAGATGTGGGCGAAGTCCCAAACATGCGAAGTCCACCTGAGAGATCCGAAATTTGATATGGCAGATCTGAAAGTTGTTTTAGAACCGTTTTTTAGACAAAGAGATGGACAAAAACACATGATTAAATTCCATGAGTTTTCCGTTATAAATGATTGGTTTTGAATGGTTGTCTAGTCTATGTGAATTTACTGTAGGGCAAGCATGGGCAAGTTGTTTGTGTCCATAATATCACATTGAAATCCCATTTAATCCCATTAAATCATATCATATCCATATATCCAGATTTCTATTTTGCACCATACGACTGCCCCCACCTTGGACCAGGTTTGCCAGCTCGGCATAGTGATGCGATCAATCATGTAGGGAGGCACATCCTTCCTGCATCCAAGCGGTCTTATTTCTTTGCTTCTGCTATGAGTTGCATTTTTAAAAACAATATAATACTGTGTTCAATATATATATGTGGATAAATAATATTTAATTAAATTTTAACAAAAAATGACGTACAAATAATATGTTATATATACATATATATATATACCAGTAGTGCCGCACAAGGCGGTGGCGGAAGCTTCAAAAATAGGAACCTATAGGAGGGGTTGGTTGTTGTGAATCACGAATGGCAGAGCGAATCCAATGATGGACTGATGGACCGAAAGGTGGTTGGACTTGTGTTTTTTGAAGTGGCTGCAATGGTTGCACACCTCGCCCACAACTGCTGGATGTAGTGTGGCGTAGCGCAGTTGTAGTTGTAGTTGAAGTTGTGTTGTAGTGTAGCGGAGTTGTAGTTGTAATGTAGTGTAATTAGGGTAGCGTCGTTGCAGTTGCAGTTGCAGTTGTAGCTGTGGTGTGGTGTAATTAGTGTAGTGTAGTGTGCTGTAATGTTGTGTACTGTAGCGCGGTATAGTGTAGTATAGTCTAGTGTAGTGTAGTGTAAAATAGTGTAGTTATACTTGTAGAGTAGTGTGCTTAGTGTAGTGTAGCGTAGTGTAATGTAGTGGTAGTTGTAGTTGCAGTTGTAGTTGTAATGTAGTGTAATTAGTGTAGTGCAGTTGCAGTTGCAGTTGCTGTTAAAGTTGTGGTGTGGTGTAATTAGTGTAGTGTAGTGTAGTGCAGTGTAGTGTACTGCAGTGTTGTGTACTGTAGTGTGGTATAGTGTAGTGTAGCCTAGTGTAGTGTATTGTGAAGTAGTGTAGTTGTAGTTGTAGCGCAGTGTAGTGCAATTACTGTAGTGCAGCGTAGTGTTGTGTAATGTAGCGTAGTTGTAGTTGGATTTGTATTTGTAGTGTGCTGCAGTGTATTTACTGTAGTGTAGTGTAGTTGTCATTGTAGTTGTATTTGTAGTTGTAGTGTGCTGCAGTGTAATTACTGTAGTGTAGTGTAGTTGTAATTGTAGTTGTAATTGTAGTTGTAATTGTAGTTGTA
>Ga0126342_10014988_pt1 | contig 13625 bp, 9 predicted proteins | sample Cyp1metagenome_FD_92528 | JGI IMG/M metagenome (GOLD analysis project Ga0126342, IMG submission 92528) | Coral microbial communities from Lord Howe Island, Old Settlement Bay, Australia - Cyphastrea 1 metagenome | ecosystem: Host-associated > Invertebrates > Cnidaria > Coral ...
GCCTGTTGGGGAAGCTGCTTAAGGGTAAAGGTTTGGAGGGTTTGGAAGAGGACAAGGTCCACACCTGCGGTGGTCCCAGGCGCCGCCCCGGCCTTGGCGAAGGCCGGGGTCGGCGGATATAAATTTCGCGCAGTCAAACATGGCAACCCCAAATCCCAATATCAAATATAGGATTCATGCTAGTCATGGAGAATCACGGACATTCATTTGTGGATGATTTCCTGTTGCCATGTTGGAGCACCAGAGGGTACACCATTATCCCAATGGTTGTTGGTTATATTCATTGAATCACCGGTGTTGTTGTTTCAATCCAGATGCAAATCCATTACAATATCCTATTTTATCTATATCCTATATCCCTCATGGAATCTTGGTTGCATTGCGCTATATTCCATTCAAATCCATGACAATTACATGACATCCATAATTTTCTTGGCTTACATCCCACTAAAATCCAGTCAAATCCAATAAAATCAATGTTTATCTTGGTTATATTTCATTCAAACCCATGAAAAACAATCTTCGTGGTTACATCCCATTAAAACCAAATGCAAACCATCATTTCCTTGGTTAAATCCCATTAAAACCCATGAAAAGCCACCTGCATCCGCCATTCTTTACCGGTTCCTTCACCCTTCCCGACCTTCGTCGCATCGTAGGCCTTCCTGACGGTGCCGCTGCAGTGGTACGTCCTGCTGAGCGCCGGCACCTTGCGACCCAAGGTGTCGGAGGTGCATCTGCACCCCATGGGTCGCTGGGACGTGCAGAGGATTTTGGGGGAAATGGTGTGTTTATGGTGGGAGACATCTGGAGATAATCGGTATATATAATCGTATATATCTGTATTTTAAATTGTGGGTTTATTGTTTATGGTGGATGGTGGATAGTGATGATAATTATCCAGTTCTTGGTGATACATAATTGGAAATCAATAGTGGGTTATTATTCGCCCAAAATAATCCAAAATGCAAGATTGAAACACAGCATTTCCCCAATCCAAATCACCCAGGATATGCTTGGAGACTTGGAGATATTTGGAAAATGATAATTGGTGAATGATGGTTTATTGTGCAGTTAATGGTGGTATAAGATATATAATCGGAATTTAAGGGCAGTGTAATATGACAATATAGGACAATACAGGACAATAGTATGGGATAATGACTGGATCAACAAACCACCAAGTCGGCATTTTGGCTGACAACACGACATACCAAGATTTCTGCTTACAGTCCAACATGGCAGCTGCCATGCTCGAATACCAGTGGGTATCCTTGGGACTTTTTTTGCGATTATTCTTGGATGATGGCTGACATGTTTATCAAAAACTATGATGTGAAGGGTTTCCTAAAGTTCGATATCCCCAAACCACCAGCATGAACTACTTTCCTAACGATCCCATGGTTTCAGCTCTCCCCTGTTTTGCAAAACATTTACTATATGTCGATACAAAAGGGAAAAACAAGATAGACCAAAAACATTCGCCGGGTTTCCCACATGATGCCCCCTAACGTCCACTACCCGGGCCCGCGCCAAGAGCGGGTACCCCTAAATCCACCGGTTTCTGGAATAACTCATGCCATCTATTTTGGGATTGCTACAAAAAGCTTCCAACATCGTTGGCGGCCCAAAAAAACACCGCGGACCCACTTGAGGCATGAACGCTTGGCCCCAGAAGCCAGAGTCCAATGCCACCAAAAGGAAGAAGAAGGCCAGCTACATGGATGTTTGTTTGAATTCACTTGTGCCCTTCAAAATCATCGCTGTGCGCAATGCTTCGGCTACTTTTAACTAAATCTCCAATTATAGATGAAACAGGCTGTGCCATGGTGATTCTTCTTCCCTGATGTGACTTTCCACTACCTGATGTGACTTTTCTGTTTCGCCCCCGTGCCATGGGGATGATGTGACTTTTATACCGCCTGATGTGACTTAAGTACGGTGCTTGTATCTAAAATATGATGTGTTCATCTTGAGTAAAAAGGTTTGAACATGGACCAAGGTTTCATGGATCCCTGAGCTGAGGATTGCTTGGGCAAGTTTTGTTCCTCACCAGGTGTCACCTTCCAACAGCAAAACATCCCAACTTTGTTGCAAAAAACACAGGAAACACCCATAGTTTTCATATGTTTTTATGAAACATCCCATGAATTCAGCATAATTCAACCATTTTTTCCTCCCAGAAAGCCCCTTCTTTACGCAGCAGACTGCAACGTTTCAGGCTCTGGTGGATGATACCTTGATGAGGGAATTCAACATGTTGAAGCCTTTCGTGCCTGTGCTGCATGGGTCATTCCCTTGAGTCACTGGGCACCGGGTCATAATGGCAGAAGGAGTTCCGTTCCAAAATTGCCAGTCTAATGGGGACAATCCAGCATCACCAAAAAGATGGTTGAAACCCTATAAATAATGGGATGTTTACCATCTATCAGCTGGTGCAGGATTCCGCAACCATCCACCGTAGTTCATTGGAATTGAGAGGACATCATTTTCAGACAAACCCTTTGTTTGGATTCATGGGCACATGAATGTATAGCCGCTACCCAAGTTGCAAACCCTCCGAAACGATACTGGCAAAACGGGCAAAAATGCCAGCAATCGAGTCTGCTTGGGACACTGATTTGGGGGGCAACTGCAATTTGATCAACGGTTTGACTTTTAAGCTACAACTGCTGGATTCTTTGGATCCCCGGATTCTCCATTCAGAAAATAATCTAACATGTATGTTCCGTTCAACTAAAGGGACATTTTTTAATACTTATTTGACAAAAATCACCTAAAAGTATTTGCAGATTAAGAAATAATATGTTTCCCTTAATTAAGGAAACATTTAGATATTGTTTCCACGTGGCACAACTGTTACCAGGTGGAAAAGCCCACCGCAGCCGGGGCAACTGGGCACCGTTGTGACTGGGGGCCATGGGGCTATGGCTTGCAACGGTGCAGTGAACCACTGATTTTGCGTGGGTATATGGCCATGATATATCATGATATACCAGAAGTATGGGTGGTATATATATATATATATATATCCCGGCTTATCGTGGTTGCAACATGATTTAACATGTTTTCATGTGTGTTTCCCTGTAATTACGTCCAGCAAGAATTAGCTGCAACTGCACCCACAAGTGGTTTGCACCACTTGCCTCCCTTTTGCTGCGTTCTCTTTCCCTGGGTGACCAAAAGCATCCACATTCTTCTCTCCCGTTATTCAAGTATAGGTCGCTCTAAAAGGGAAGAAATCAACAGACCCACTCCCAAACCAAGGTTCTAAGCTATCTTTGAGTTGTTTTAAAATATCTCACTGCAAAAGATGTGGATAGTTTTCGACACTTTGAAACTTTAGTTGTCAAACTTTCCTCAATAGTTTCAGTTAGTTTATTATAACTTATCTATGGGTTGTGTTGAAATAAGTAACTGCAAAAGATGAGATAGTTTCTACGTGTTCTCAACAGAATCATAGATCTATAGTTTATCATCCATCAAAAAAATCTTTCAATTAGTGTTCATCCATTGGTTTTCTAAGTTTTCTAAGGTTTTTGTTCCTCCACCCATCAGTTTTTCCATTCGTTTCCCCCACCACGGAGCACCGCTGCCCTTCCAGGCGACTTTGGCCTGGGTGCCGCACGAGGGACGGCCCATCGTCTTTACAAAGGCCACCAACAAATGGTCCCATGCCGAGCTCAGCTACACCCAGGTGGGATGTGATGGTTGGGATGGTTGGGATGGGGGTGTTACTGGGAAAAGGTTCACGAAGCCAAAGATTTGGGGAACTGTTGGGGGGTTAACGGTTAAACTGCAAAATTGTAGAGAATGATATTAGGGGTTTAACCAACCAAAAGGGTACGGGGTGAGGTGGTTTAAGGAACAAAATATATCATGAGGGGAACAACTGATTTCTGTGATTTCCCTAACTCGAATGCACCACTTGGGGAAATATTTCAGTTGCAGTTCCGCAGCCGCAAGCAGCGAGAAGGGATACTAAAAACATACAAACATGATATCTGATAGCAACGAAGCATAACATGGAAATATCAGGGCGAAGAGTGTGATGATGGAGTCAACCGTCAACCAACCATTTGCCAACCCCTATGGGCTTGCTTGTTCAGAGTTTCTTTATTTCCGAGATATTTGGACATTTGTTTTCTTGATCTGAATACCATCCGTGCTTGATCAGACGGCTTTGATGAACCCAAGTCTTGAAACCCAATGATTGTTTATTTTTACCGATTTTCACCCTCAAAACAAGCATTTTTGGACATACCGTGCAGGAAGGGTGGCGATAGTTCAGTATTTAGCTTTGCTGAGGTTCTTCCTGGATATGTCAATATCCACAGCTTCATGGAGTTACCGACTAACTTCATTACAGCTTGAGGGCCCCTTCTTGCATAGTGAATTAGAAGGGTTCCCTTGCGTTTGACAGCATATGACGGCACAAATCTGCACAGGTGAACATTTTGATGCTCCTCATTGCAGTGACCTTCAACATCGTGCCTTGCAAAATGTCAGTCGGGAAGCAGGTGAACAGCTGGGGCTGACATCGTGACGTAGACTAATGCGAGAAGTGTGGAAAACCTATTGGTTTATTACTACTGTTGGTTCTACTAACCCATTGAAAAGGGATCATTACATCATTGAAATAGTTGATATGAGAAAGATGATGTTCATTTTATGGATTTTTTATGGGGTGACCACCAAGAAATGGAGTTCAGCCACCAAAGATTTAGAATTCACCAAGAGACATTTGGATTTAGCAAAAAACGGCCATTTTACAACCAAGGAATTTGGATAAAACTTGCACATGATGGGTGAATCCTGGGTGCCTCAAAGATACCCTCTGTGATCCATTCATACACATTTGCCAATTGGTAGATGATTTGCCTGTTGACTTGAACGTCGTTTTTCAACTTTCAGGTGGCGTTCCAGGAGAGTAGACAATCCGCAAATTCATCCAGATCTTCTATATTTTTTAGTTGCTTACATTCATGTTTGTTCATTGCTTACCCTCATGTTGTTGGTTATAGTGTTATACCGTAGTTATACCACTATAATCCACTATACCTTTCTTGGATCTGCTGAAGGTGATAGTTCATTTTGATATCAAAATCTATGGTGACTTGGGCATCCACCTCTTTAAGACCCCCCCAGCCATCGGGATGTCCTGCCTCCGCCCAGCGAGGTGGTGTCCGTTCTGGTGGCGGCCTATGTCATCAACTGGTGCCATGGCGATCCACGGCGTTGCGGAGGGAAACCTATGGGAAAACATAGGAAAACCAATGAAAATCGGGAGAATCTGGACATTTTTCGAACGACCTTATGACAGGACTCAGGGAAACACAGTTTCTGACGGGTGGCAGAAAAGGTAGGTTTCCTGAGCTTGGCAAACCGTAAGGCAGCGGACATTCGAACCAATGATGCCTAAGTTGGATGGTTGAATCTCACAAATATCTAAGTTCGTGAACCAGATGATGCTGCATGTTTGAGTCATAGCATGCCATAGCCACATGATCTCCCTGACTGGGCTTGCTACTCCACCCCTCGGAAGTTTGGGGATCATGGTGACTCAGACACCAGCACAGGTTTCGATCGGATACCCCACGGGTCCAACAAACTCACATCTTTGATAGGTGTTCAACTTGCATTTTGATGATGAACACCTTGCTTTTAACCACTTTTGATCACTTTTAGGAGGGCCATAGTACATGAGTACGGACGCCCAGCATGTCCTGCCTGGACAGTCATTGATGACTCAGGTTGCAAACGAATGCGGACTTCCAGCAAGAGTTAAAAGAGGCAGCTGTCACTTGGAACTTATACGAAGCAAAAAGGTGGATTTTGACCAACAATAATTCTAGTATGGAACCAGAAATTCACCAGGACTTCTGCGGACAAACAAGTGGTTTTTTAGGCAACAAAAATGCGGGTTGGGATACACCCGATGCACCCCATAAAAAAATATGTTTTTTTTCTACGGGGAGATCATTCCCCACATGGTTTATGTCAGGCTGGTGAGATATGATCACCTACCAAGATGGAACAACAAGTCTGGTTGTGTTTCCGACTTTTGGATGATGGTCCCTGCCTTTCTCAGGGATGAAACAGTTGCCATTTCTGGGCTCTCCAAGTTAGTTGTGCATAACGGCAATGTCCAACCAATACTTCAATAGAGACATGGTCTATACTCTATACATGCTGGAATTGATGAGTTCCATATTTTGATGGGGCATGCCCATCTCGCTTCAAAAACTGTGCGTATTTGTGTTGGCAATCTTTCGGACATGCTTGTGTTTAAATGTTTGTTGGTCAACTTCCAATTTGTCTTTTCAAAATCACATCCCCTTACTGGGTAAACCTCATTTGTTTCTGTTGAAACGATCTATCATAAATCGAGCAACCATCTAGAAATCTATAAATGGGTGATTTTCCATTGCTATGTTTGGTTACTGGAGGGTATTCAGCCCCTCCAAACATCCTTGACAAGCCCTTATTGGTGGTTATTGGTGGTTGATAAAGCCCCTAAGCCATATAGAAAACATAGCAATAAGTAATAACGATCATATTCTCCCAATGTTTTCCATGGCTTTACTAAATCATTAGGGGATTTTACAATGTTTTCAGTAATAAACGGATTTTCCATTCGCAACTCCACTGCGCCAAGGTAACAATCGCCTCGTCCCACCGCATTGGCAAACTGAGCGGAAAGCCCCTGGGGGCCATGGATGATTTCTACAGGGGGAACGGAGAAACGTAGGAATTTTATGGGGAATGTCAAGGGAATCTGGGATATTTTGGGGATACAATGGAATATAGATGGTTTTGATTGGGATATCATGGGGGTATAGTTGGAATAGACGTTGTTTTTCTTTTAAAAAATCGGAAACTTAGCAGAAATGGAGGGGCTTGCCCCTCTAAGACCAACAAGAGTGCGGAATTCATGGTGATTTCATAAGATTTTTAATATTAAATAGATAAATAAACAAATAAATATATATTATATATATACACATAATGTTGGGCGTGTCCCAACATAGCAATTTGATTGGGGAATAGGTATTCATAAGTGACAAACCTTAGGATTTTGTGGCAAACAGCTGACGCTTACTGGATTTTCTGCCTCACATTTCCAAAAAATAGCTCCATGACACAAACCATTGAACATGAACAGCGGAATGCCAAAACAAATCGTTCCTCCGAAAATTTCACCATTGGATTCTTTGCTCATTTTACTGACATCAATTGATCCCATCACCCCAGGGCACTCCGAAAACTCAATCGCTGTCAGGGTCAACAGCAGCTGGCGCATCATTGCGGCTCATGTGGAACAGCCGGATCAAGGAGTCATCCTGCGCTGGAGGACTGGGTTCGCGAATGAAATGAGGGGAGCAGTGACAAAGACCTTGGGTTGATCATTATGTAGGTCATTCTACAGTAAGAGCTATAATTCCCACTTAATGGGGGCTTTTATTATAGGTATGTAGATTATTATAGGTCATAATCATAGGTCATTATAGATTTGTAGATTATGTTTTTTCTTTCTCCCACTTAAGTGGTAATGAATTAATGATTACTTTAGCTGGATTGGAACCCCTCATCAGTACAAAGGTCAACTTGACCAATTGGCTGCCCCAACTCAGCCCACCAGTCCCTGCACCAGGAAACGCACAGGAGTGCAATCCTCTGTCCCTCGTTCGCACAAAGCTCCCCTGCTGTCCCTGTGCGAAAAAAAACCTGGCGGTGGCGACGGGGTTTTCAGTATTGGGGAGATGGATCTGAAAAGATTGCATCGGACATAGGAGGGTTTCAGCATGTTTCAGCCAACTGTGCCATGCTGGGCCTATAAGTCTGCATGGAGGCATCATGACAGCGGTAATGAAGATTCTATACGTAAAAGTTTGGAAGTGGTTGCTTTTGGGGCTCTCTCAGCCCCTTAAAGGATCGATAGCAGTTCATGATCCCTGTACATCTTTACATATTACAATTACGATGTGTTGTTTTTTCCAGTACATCGTGAAGGTCAACAACCCAATATTCTACACTGATATACATGAATAGAAATGATCCCAATGTGTCCCATCATGTCCTGTAATTATTTGATAAAACCAATGGGAATTTCAGGATCCTAAAATGTAGGTACTGTACCATACAAGGACATATTTTGTGGGGATATTCCCTTACATAGGCCTGAAAAATAGGCATTAAACATGGTAGGTACCTCCAATTAGGTTCCTGAAATGGGCATTGATAGATTGTTGGATTCCGATTAATTATCCAACTTAATGTCAGTTTACTGATGGATATTTCATACTATTGGGGTATGCCAAGAATATTCATGGCCTTGGCGTTGATAAAATTATCCCTTCACAAGGCACTTGGGACCCCCATAACCGTAACGCCCCACCGAGGCCTACCTCTGCGTCAAGGCGAAAGCCGATCCGGACCCTGCGCGTGGACTGGATGGGGATGCGCCTTGGTGACACTCTCAGAGTGCCTCTCCTTTTTTTGGGGGGTAAAGGGTAAAGTACCCTCTAGTAATTTAACGTAACTATGGAAAATGACCATTTATAGTGGATTTTCCCATGAAAAATTGTGATTTTCCATAGTTATGTTAGTTTACCAGAGGGTAATACACAACTGGTTGGTGGTTTCAATCATCTTTTATGTTCCCCAATAGTTGGGATGATGATCCAATCTGACTAATCATTTTCAGGGGGGTTAAAACCACCAGACAAGGTGAGGCCCCATAGTTGGCTAAGTTGATTCATTACTAGATCAACTATGGTTTATGGTAGATCTATCGCACTGGTGAATAGGTGTGTAAACCAACTTATCACTGGGGCCGCACCTTGTAGATGTGAAGACACCATGGTTTCGTAGGAACATGATCTTCTTTTTAAGGCGGGTAAACTCCACACCTATGTTTAGTTTACGGGTGGTATTACCAATATGTGTGGTATTTGTTTGCATTGCCTCACGCAACTCACAGTGTGACGCGAGTCAGGTTTCTTTTTTTCTATAGGAGAAACAAAGTGGGGACGAGCACTAATATAGGTCAATAGAGCAGTATGTTTCCCCAGAATGCTGTCATTAAATCTCAAGTACTTTTGCCGGCAGCGTTCCCGAGCTGATGTTTCTCCTATGAAACATGCTGGTGTCCTGCCACCTTGAAACCAAGAGCTGTTGGCCCAGGAGATTTGTATCAACATGGCGGTTCAAGAACGTGTGGATATGAAGGCTGATCCTTGGAGAAACGGAGAGTGGGGGAAGATCTCCGGGCGAACATGAAAAAAGTGGAGATGTAACCGCCAGAAATCAGATGCAGATTCGTCATCATTCAACCAATTGAAACAGTAGACATGGGGATAGCTCACCAAAATCCTACCACGTCATATAGATGCATAGATAATTAATGATAATAATTGTTGTGCTATATATATATATATATATACATTGTACATCACATCATCACGGCGTTGGCTTTCTGAAAAAAACATTCCAAATTTGTAACAGCTGAGGAAAGCAACATCATCATCGAATTCTTCTTCTCCGCATCAGGCATCTGCACTTGGGGCACTTGATCTGTCCGGGGAATCATTGGGGAGGCCACAAAAACCATCCATTCAAAGTAAGATTGCGGAAGGAACTTAGTTATGGAGGACCATGATCATTTTGTTGAAATGAGAGCACTGAACATCAATTTCTAAGGTGTCAGGCGCTGGATTATGGAGCAGGTCACCTGCGTTGTTCAATTACCTCTGCTATCCTCGGGTCACTGCTGGATCCATCAACTTGGCTTTGAATCCAGGTTTGGCATCAGTCGTCAAGGGCCCGACATCAGCACATCCATAGTTGTTGATTTGTTCCTTGTGTTTGTTTTTTGATATGGTGGAGGTATTGTTCATCAATACCGTCAGTAGAGATGCTTGTCGGATAGCTGACGCACGCAATGGTATGAGATAATATGTCTCAAAAGCATGCAAGAGCGGAGAAATCCAATGGGTTTATCACTCTTTTCACCGACAAAATGGCTTGAATAAATTGCATTTGGTTTTATAATTACATGTTCACTAAAAAAGTGTAGTTTGATTTTGTTTTGTATTTACAGGGTTTTCCTCCATGTCATACCTCTGCCTTTGGGTTGTCAGACCTTTCACTTTTCACGCCCACCGCTGGAAGGTAGCAAGGGATATCCACCAGAAGGAGGCGACTTGGCAGCAACCCACATTGGCATATTGAGCAGCAAAAACTGCGCTTGAACTAGTTGAACTTAGACCCTCCCAGTACCCATGGTGATCCATGGTGTAAAGTGTAAAAGTACTAGAACTGGTTGGTGGTTTCAAACATTTTTTAATGTTCCATAATATATGGGATAATTAACTTACCATTGACTTTCAAATTTTTCAAGATGGTTAAAACCACCAACCAGTGAATTATGGTGGTAAATTGCCGCTTCTTCTGGCTACGAGGGTCTATACGTATCTTGAACCAGCCAGGACCATCCAGGTCCACTTCGAACACTGGACGCGTAGTGCTTTTTGTTTGCTCTGAGGATATGAGCCCACCGGCAAGGATCTGACACTTGGAGCAGTTGGGTGACACCTGGGGAGCCCCAGATTTGGTTGGAATGTTAACGTGTTTGAAACTAACAGAGGTGGATGAAATTACATTGGGCTAATCACTTTACCTATTTACCTGAAATTATTCCCAAACAGAATCAGCAACACATTCAGTTTAAGATGTTTTTTGCGTGTGACATCGCGGCTTGGCCATCTTAAAATGATATAATTGTTGGACAATGCTGTTGCACAGATGGTATATGATCGATGGAGGATCATCGCAGACTTTAGCTTGTTGCATCTTGTTGCATCCTTTGCGCATTTGGTTGATGCGTCGACGGAAAATTCCGCGACCTCATTATGTGAATCGTGGGATGCGGGTCGTGATCGGCTTGAAGAAAACAGCCCGGTCGACCCAGGAAGTGTCAGTACAGCTACCGTTTCCAAGTGGAGGGCTACAACAACAATGAGGCGCTCTTGGGGGGAAGGGGACGCTTTCGGGGTGCTTGAAAAGAAAGCATCCCCTTCCGGGGGGCCATTTGACCACATGGCCAGCTGGGAAAAGATTCTGTAGCGAAGTCTATGCAATTCCGGCCTGCAATTGCCTAGTTTAGATGTCTTGATTTATTTGATTTTGCCTCCAAACCCAGCATCACCCTTGAGATCCTGAGCAACAATGAATGTCCAGTAGAAGTGATTGGAAATAATATCGCAGCATTGCTGCTGGTAATTATCTGCTTTCATCCTTGTCTGCTTTGAACACATGTCTCCAAGGTTTTGTTTTTTTTGGAGGGGGGGTTGATATGATAAGATTATGATCAATCACCAGCCTTGGTAGCTACCTAAAGTCACCTGAATTTTGGCTGATTACATCGCAAGTCTTGCTGGTCGGGCAGGAATTGGTGGCTGTTTCTGATTGGTCCAACGAGGTGTACATCAAACCCAGGAGGGCTGTGAGAGTTGAAACACCTGGTGGATCCATTTTTTTAACTCGCAAAATGGAAGTTTCAAAGCTACAAAACACAATCCATACAAATATTCGTCCCCAATCTTGCATATGTATATAGTTCAATCCATTTGTTTATAAATGGGGTGCAAAACACTGAAAATGAGCATAATCGACAACATATCAAGTTTTGTGGACTACCAAATGGTTCACCATGTACTAGAGAGATGACTCAGGCCCATGAAATGACGATGAGTGAAATTTTCGAATGGAACATCTCTGAAGCCAAAAACTGTTCAATGTGACATCAATTGACCAACCCAACTCTTTGACAACCAGATATTCGGAATTATTTGGACGCCTTAGACCACTTTCACCATCAAGAGCAGTCAGTTGACATTGGGAAAGCTGTCAACTTGATGGCGGTAGACCCGATGAATCAGCCAGGGTTTATGACCATCGGGTTGATCTCAAGTATTTTTCGATTGATTGATTATCTTTGACCTCAAGTTAAGATAGGAAAATCATGTAATGTAACATAGCTTAACTATCAGTTCCTATATATAATATTATATAATTACTGTCTTAACTTGGATATATTGACTTCAATGTATCATTTCTTATGAATTTGACTTGTTCGTGATCATATTTCAATTATGTGAACTATGTGAGACCCCCCAGGCATAGGCGGCCGAGCCACAACGCTTACAGCCAGCAGGAGCAGCGTTTTCGATGTGCCCAGTCGCATTCTGCAAGTGAACTGCGCTGTGCCCACCGACAGCCTGGAGCTACTTGGAATGGCACTAGTTGGGGGCGACTTATAGCGAAGTGACTTAGTTCGTGACTTATACAGTGACCTGTGGTGACTTCTATAGTGACTTCCACAATGACTTATAGTGACTATAGGGTGTCTACTTTGCAAGGGAATTTTTCAGAAAGTTTGGGGCCGCGGAAATGTGTTTTTTCATACGACAATTATCATGGGACAGCTGGGATCCTTGCTAAAAAGGGACGATCAATTGGGAGAAAGATGAGGGCATGAAGCCCGTCAAGACTATGAACATATAATTATTGTACTAAAATGCTGCAGAATGGCATTTTATACCGAGGCGGGTATGGACCCATGTGTGGATATGGGCCAAACACGTACCACAACATTGGTCATTTTCTGTATGAAACCATCCATTTTGTGGGTGTCAATAATGTTGGTTCAACTCCTCCGATTTCCCCATCCGGTGCCAATCGCAGCCAGCTTCGCTTCGCCCCAGAGGTTCTTCGTGGAGCATTTCGCGCAGTTCAACATCGAAGGGAAACATCCGCAACACCTGGTGATTCTGAGTCCCTAGGAGAAGAGATAAACATACTGGACATGGGGACTGGCCCAGGAGAAATTGAGGAAACCTTTTGGCAAGCCCAGCAAAACATGCAAAACTTATAAAACGGCCACATGAATCCAAACGATGGTTTCATATGGTTTCAACGATTTCACCGCATCAGTGTCCCAATCCACGGATGGATGTTCTTTGTGACAGCTGGGTATGCTTGGCCTTGCCATATCGCCAACCAAGACAACCAACAAACAAGGGAGGCAGGCCAGAGCATTCCAGACATGTTGATAGCCATTGGGGCAACGCATGTCCAAATTCCTGCTTTGTGAAAAGGTGCCATAGGGTTAAATCAGTTTAAGGTCTACCCGAACCTCAATATCTTGGTATTTATATATTTGCGGTGAATGAAGGATGGTTTGACAACATGGGCCAGCCCTTTTTGCATGGTAGCCGTATAATTAGTCAAGTGGTGTGAATAGATTGCTTGATGCCGCCCCACCCATGTGATACCCACCTGACATTCTAGCGGAAACTTTTAATTTAAAAACAAGGCTACGGCGCGGTTAGCGACCCGGGGTAATTCATTGATTTTTCATGATGCTTGGTTCACCAAATCATGGTATTTGCAATGTTTTGTAAAAACGTGATAAACATGTCAAATCGTAGTTACTTTGCGGCCTACTACAAAAAGTGCGTTTCGTGTGAAACGTTCATCGATTTTCAATACCCCTGAAACGAATTATTGTTTTTTTTCGTTTTGTTGGAGAAAATTAGTTACATCTGACCACCAGTCATTGA
>Ga0126342_10014989_pt1 | contig 13625 bp, 13 predicted proteins | sample Cyp1metagenome_FD_92528 | JGI IMG/M metagenome (GOLD analysis project Ga0126342, IMG submission 92528) | Coral microbial communities from Lord Howe Island, Old Settlement Bay, Australia - Cyphastrea 1 metagenome | ecosystem: Host-associated > Invertebrates > Cnidaria > Coral ...
ATTGTCATGTAATGCAAAGGCTCACACCACCCTTCATCAAGGTCAAGTCTCACTCGCGCACCACCCTTCATCATAGTCAATTCCATCAAGTAAAAGTCATTCGTAACTCGGAAGTATTGCTTCACAACTTCCTTTGATAATATAATATAAATAATATAGAATAATATAATATATGTATTAATTCTACTTACAACGATCGGAGAAGGACACGTCTGAAATAATTGAAGCTGAAAACAATCGGTCATTTTGGGATAGTTACCCCAATCCTACCCATCAATTCTGCTGACATTGCAGGGTTCGGTCCTATGAATTTATCATAATTTATCAATACTATTCCCCATTATCCACCCACTACATCCCACTATACCACCATTTTCCTTGGTAAAGCCAAGGCGGATTTTTATGGATTTTGGGTGATATCCCTCCAATTGAGCCACCAGTGACTTCAGTGACTTCCGGGCCCAGGTGCGGAAGATACAGGAAGTCGAACAAACCTTCAAATCCCCGGCGGATCACCTGGCAGAAAAACCTGGGTCACCTGAGGGAAGACCAGTGAGACCTGCGTCAGCTGACTTGGGGATTTCATGGGAATCCCTGAGTCAGCTGATTCCTGAAGTGTGTCTTGGGGCACTTTGGCTCTGATATGGCCAAAAAAAGCATCTCAGTGGGCGCAATGCCCAAGAGAACGACTTAAATTTCAAGGGTTGATCATTATCTATTTCCAAACGACTGCCGCAAATTGCGGGTAAATCCCCTATTGTCAGGTACCAAACCTAGTGAAAGTCCCTAGTGAAAGTCCCTCTAAGTTATTGAAGTTGCAAGGACTCTCCTGGTTTTCTACGTGCGGGGCGCCCATTTCATGCAGAAAAATACTGGTGGAATCGAGGGCATGGAAAAATCATGAAACATTGTTGGATGATACGCAATGATACTCCCACCGATTCCTCCATGATTGAATCAAACTCCCAATTTTTCTATGATCATCACCCAGAATTCAGATTCATTTCATGGGTGCAATGATATTCCCACCAGGGTTGGCTCCTTTCCCGTATTCTGAATGCCTCTCAAATTGGGGATCCTATATCCTATTATCTATTGCTTTATAGATGATGTTCCCATTAAACCCCTCCATTTATTTGGTATTGCCATGTTTTTTTGCCAGATGTTTCGCACGGAAAATCACCTCCTGCAAGAGCATGCGCTGGGTGTACTGGCGCGGGAGCTGCCTGCAGGACAGCCCCTGCAGGACAGCCCTGGGGCAGATCCCACTAAACAGCTAGCGGTTGATCAACCACTTAGTCATGATCCATTTATAGTTGGGATATTCCACTTCATGGGACTATTTTTTCATCTGCTTGGTAGTTGAGCCTACCCCTCTGAAAAGTATGAATTCGTGACTTGGGATTATGATTCCCAATAAATGGAAAAATAAAACATGTTCTAAACCACCAACCTGTCATCCTATAATCCATTTATAGTTAGGATATGTTTTCTTACTCCACTCAAACAACCTACCGACCAGTTTCAAAAAATAGCGGGATGATCCTGCAAGTACTAAGTAGCAACCGACTCAGCAACGCCAGTTGAATGTCGCCAGATATCCTCTAGCTTCTGACCTGGTATACCATATCTAAAATGGAATTATAGCAACAACAAATCCACGAAACCATGTTTTTTTTCTCCACCAAACTACCGTGGTATGCAGTGAAAATAGGGTGGTTCATCACCAATTTATTTTCCGAACAAAATAATCCTTTGTTGGTGGTAAATACCACATTTTCAGACGGTGGTTATATATATATGCTACCCCCATATATATATGTATATATATATATATATATACATATTCCGAGAGATTTGCAATTCGATCTGATCTTCACTCCGGTGTTGGATCAATTCCCACTTCGGGATCCATTCAGAAACGGATGGCGCAAGCGCTCCGTCGCCTCACCATGACAGTCACCACACCATCCTGCGTCGCTGGAGCCGGTGCGACCTACAGTGAAAAAGTCACAGTTTCATGATATAGATTTACATATATATATATATGTATATGTATATATGTATATATTGTATATGTATATATATATAGGTATTTTCTATATGCGGATATACAATTATGATAATATAGTAGGAGATACTGGATAATCAATATCTTAGATACAGTATAATTTCATATAATTTCTATTTCACTCATATGCCAAGAGGATTTGGATTTATCGTAGATCTATTTGTGATTATCTATAGTAGTTACACCACCTTTATGGGAGTTGATGGGGATTCATGGGAAGATCATGGTCACCCTCTGGTAATCAAACCTGCCACTTGAACATCCCCGCACTAAGTGGAGGGGTATAGCTGGAAAAACAGTCCAACTAATGGGGAATCCAGCACGCCATATTTGATTACTGGGGGTAAACTCATGGAGGATTAAAAACTGGGGCTTTATCTACTATGGTTTATCATGCTTTGATTCAAACATTCAAACATTCAAACATTAATTCGTAGACGGTTGATTGAAACATAATTCGCAACAAATTCAGCATGGCTTGTCATGGTTTGCATATTCTTGCGCTGTATACCGCATCAATATTAGTTTACCTACTTTTGACTTATGCATCGGTTTCTCTTGGTAAAAAAAACTGATCTGAGCGTTGGAACTCCTCTGGTAGTGACTAACCTAGCTATGGAAAAACACCAGGCTGAAAACAGGTAAAACATGGTAAAACATCATGTTTATCATCTATAAATGGGCCAAACATCATGTTTATATGTGTTTATCATCTATACATGGGCCATAGCTTCCATAGCAAACTGTTAAATAATCAGAGGGTACTAGTTTGTTTTCATGCGGACTTGCAGCTCAATTAGTGTAAAGGGCGTTTGTCATTTTATCTTGAGAATATAGTCTATCAACCATCGACCTGTCAATTATCAATTACCGTATATCCAACTATATTCATATATTTGATGGTGACATCCCAATTAAATCCCAATTGGTAGTACAGGCCCCAAGTACAGGCTACGGCGATGAAGAGTCAGAAAACTGAAGAGCCAGAGATCATCCGAGCACTCCAAAAAAGGCCACTTGAACGCCAGCCGGCTCAGTCTGCCCAAGCCGAGGGTCATTGACGCCTTGGGATTTATAAACATCAACGAGTCATTTCGTTTGGATATCGTGGGGATATCACTGACAACTTCTGGATTTCCCCAAGAAATGATAAACTATAGGTAGGCATCCTCTTGAAGACGCAGCCATGTGCTGAACTAGACTTCAGTTATGAGCTGCTTGGTGGTGCAATAACCATCTTGAAAAATATTAGAGGTCTAGTCAATGGGAAGGATGACATCCCATATATCATGGAAAAGAAAAAATGTTTGAAACCACCAACCAGTGAGAGTGAGTCAATCAAATGGCTATGGGTACCCCGGTACCCTTCTGTTCACACCAAAATAGCTGAGACTTGTGGATGTTCCCCGTCCTCCCAGGCCCATGGGTCGGACGCCTTCCTGAAACAACGCAACGCATCCCAAAGGGCAGGGATGAATGATGAGGCTATTATGCCTATACTTTTATCATGAATATCTGGAATATGTACACCATATGTATATGTATATTTATGTATGTATATATATATGTATGTGGGGACAATATGTTTGTGTATATATGCGGATATACTGGATAATGAGTATCTTAGATACAGTATATATATTTTTTTCACACATATTCCACTAGGATTTATTGTAGATATATCTATGATTATCTGTAGTCAGTGGAGTTTATACACCAACTTTATGGGAGTTGATGGAGATCGACGGGAATATTACCTTTATGAGAATCATCATGGTTAAGAATGGCTAAGAATAGGCTAATAATGACTATCTATAATCATCGTAGATACATATATATATATACATATGATATATAGATAGATATGGAAATACCCTCCGGTATCAAATGTGGCTGGCTGGGAAATCCCCGAACTAGCCATGGAGCTTTGGTTCGCGGGAAAATCGTCGAACTATGGGATTTCCAGCAAGCCACGGTTCATTGCCGCAGGGTACATGTGTTTGGGCGTGTTTTTTCTATCACCCTCTGGTTGTTTAACATAGCTATGGAAAATCCATTATAAATGGAGGTTTTAATGGGAAAATCATCTATAAATGGGCCATTTTCCATGGCTATGTTAAATAACCAGAGGGTATATATAATAACAACAATAAAAATAATAAATATAATTATATGCAGAGCAACCCCGAAAAAGATGCGCCGAACAGTTCCCTGGAAAACATGGGGGAAGCATCAGCTACTTTTCACCATCTTTTGGGTGATTTTTGTCGATGACTGGTTTTGTCATTTTTTTAAATAGGAACACGGTGATTCACCCATGGTTTTAAGGGTACCCATAGGGTACCCTATTTTCAGACAAATCCATATATATATATAACTACAATATATATGTAATTATATGTATATTATATATATATTCAGATTCGCTATACTAAAGATCCTGTTTCGGGGACCCAAAATCTTTGACCCATTCCCAAATGATCTTCTCCATTCTCCAAGTCGCTTCTTCTTCTCCATTCCCACCTTCCGCGCAGGTCTGGCTGTCTGACTGATGAGTGAACGAAGCCACTTAAAAAATGGATGAATGGATGTCAGCCGATAAGGCACTATTAAGCGGTCACCGGACCTGAACTTTTTATCAAACATTTGACAGCAACAAAAATACATCTTCTATCTTTGGGACACATGAACCCTTTTTCAAGCACAGGCCAGCTGGACTACGCCCTCTGCTATTTTGAGGATCAACATATTGTCGAAAGCACCCATGAAACTTCATAGACATGATGGGAATGTCCTTGGTGGAAACTGAAAGATGTTGAACATGTGACATTGGAAGCACTAGCTCCGTAGGAGTGGGATGATGCCTCAGACCCCTCATGAGGACCTCAATGGACCTTCAAGTTGCTGCATCCAAACCATGGTGGGGCAATTACAAGCTAATTTTTGGCTGCCACCATGCTCAGATCCATGTTTGTTTCCCATCCAATCTGCAAAGTTCCAGTGCTAAACGCATCCACCTGCCGCACAAGAAAAGTACCAAGTGTCAACATCTATGTGCATTAAAACTTCACACTCCTCAAGTGGAACATAGAACCTCAAAGTGGCAAGAAATCCGAAGATGTCAGTCTTAATTCTTCAGGGGAATGTTTCAGAGATCAAAGACTTTGGTAAAGTTCAATGTGGTGATCCCCCAAACATAGAAAAGAACAGCATCATATATATATATATATATTATGTGTATATATATATATATAAAGTGGAGAAATTGGTTGATTCAATTTCCTATGCTTGGGGAACTTTGGGGAACCCCTAGCCTAAAACCAGCATGAAACATGGATTTATCATGGCTAATCTCACATATTTGGCACAAAAAGTTGATTCTTATCTGATCAGACCTGATAAGTCTATTTTTTGCGGGTTTCCACAACTGGATCCCCCAAAAACCATGGGGTTTTCATGGGTTTTCCGTATGTTTTAGCACTAACATAGTCTGAATTGGGATGATAACTGGAGGCCGCGCCTCAGCACTGCTTGCGCCGCTGCCCGCATCGGCCTCCGGGGGGGACGGGGCTTATTCAACCGTTGACAGATGTTGACAGGGAAAATGGTGGATCTTTCCATAGAAAAATGTGGAGTTTTCCATTGAAAATGGTGATTTACCCCATTGAAAACATGGGGTAGCCTCTGGCAAACGTTTAACGATTTTTTAAGATCCACCATGCTATCAATAGGTAAAGAAAAACTATTTCGACTGGGCCATTTTCAATAGCAAACTGTTGACATAACCAGAGGGTAACTCTTGCCAACTTTCGGGTATATATCTTGCCAACATAGGGGTATGCTGGTCATGCTGGCTTAAGTGCTGCCCCTTCAGCAATATGACAGCCCAAATATCTTCGATTGTTTTTCTATCCAAAGTAAGGGATCTCTGCACTGCTTACCTCCGCTAATCAAAGGTGGCAATTGAAAATCCACCAATTTATAATCATGTAATATCATGTATGTTGGTGATTAGTGATTTCCCCTTTAATTTAAAACTCCCATTTAGCGCGGGGATTTTCTAGCCACGGTTGATTTCCAAAGTGTACCAACGCGTGCCCCTGTTGAAGCCTGCGGCTCGTCCTTCTTGCGAAGGATCTTCTTCTTTCCGACACTGGGCCTGGGGCAGTGGCTTTCTTACGGTGATGAATAACTGGTTGGTAATGGTTAATGGTTCATTGCATGGCGAATGGTTATAATTGGTGATTCTTATCCCTTTTTGAGGGCGTTTTGGCGCTCCATCCCATGATGGAAGCCATAATTTTCCAGTGGGGTGCCGGTGCAACAACGGCACCAGTGTTTCAGATATTTCAGAACATCCCTTGTGGCATAGCTTTCAGGCCGCAAGAAGTCGTCCGAACAACAGTAAGAAACATGATGAAAACTTAACACAAAGTCGTAATCAATCCAAACAACGATTGAGATTTAACAACAAACAGAACAACAAACAGAACAACAAACAGAACAACAAACAAAACAACAAACAGAACAACAAACAGAACAACAAACAGAACAACAAACAGAACAACAACGACAACAACAACAACAACATTTAATAAGCATTAACAACAACATATTAATAAACATTAACAACAACATATTAATAAGCCTTAACAACAACATATTAATAACAACAACATACTAATAACACCACCATATTAATAACAACAACATACAACAACAACAACAACAACAAACATCGTAATAACAACAACATACTAATAACAACAACATATTAATAACAACAACATATTAATAACAACGACAAAAACATATTAACCACAAAACCATATTAGCCACAGAACTATGGAAGCCACAGAACTATATTAGCCACATAAACATATTAACCACAAACACATATTAATCACAAAAATAAATTAGCCACAAAAACATATTAACAACAAACACATATTAGCAAGAAACACATATTAACAACAGCAACATATTAACAACAAACACATATTAGCAAAACACACATATTAATAATAACAACAAACACATATTAACAACAAACACATATTAACAACAAACACATATTAACAACAAACACATATTGACAAACAACACAAATTAACAACAAACACATATTAACAACAAACACATATTAACAACAAACACATATTAACAACAAACACATATTAACAACAAACACATATTAACAACAAACACATATTAACAACAAACACATATTCACAACAAACACATATTAACAACAACAACAACATATTAACAACATATTAACAACATATTAACAACATATTAACAACATATTAACAACAACAACAACACCAACACCAACACCAACACCAACACCAACAACAACAACAACAACAACAAACTACAACTACAAATACAAATAATTCCTTAAAATTGCTTTAAAATCCTAACAAATCCTTCAAAATCCTTCAAAATCCTAAAAAATCCTTACGATTCAAAAAAAAAAACTTAAAATTCCACAAAATCCCACAACTGGAGATTGTAGCCTCCAACATTTTCAAATATCCCTCATGTATACCCCATGTTTTTTCGTGGGCTGGACATTCCCCGCAACAAATGGATTTTTTTTTGGCATTTTATAGCTAATAAAATCATCTATAAGTGAGGGATTTTCCATTGTCACCTTTGATTAGATGATGGTAATACAGCTACAAATCATCCAAAAAGTGTCCGGGACACAGAAAAGCCATGACTAGAAACTTACTCTTGGATATCTCAAGATCACAACCAGATTCTAGGGCCCTAGGGCTGGGCAGTAACAAACAACAATACTGCGAACATATCCCTATAACTCAATATCTGGGTATCAGTGGACCCAGAAAATCAAAGCTGTGAAACCTAGAAATGATGTTTGGCCCCTGCTACCAGGCCCCTCCGGCAACTTGGAACTGCCTACAGCCGGCTGTAAGATACGTCCCATGGGTCCATTCCCAGGAATTGACTGGGCGATTTGGATTCACATTTCCGAGGAAGGCAAAAGAAAATCGTTGAGACAACCAACCAGCTACATGTACTGGTGAGTCAAAACCCTTGGGCAAAAATGCAAACAATATCAACAAGAGCTTTTCAGTCGCAATGTTTTTCTGCATTTACAATAGATGTTTCTGCAGGGTCAATGCAACATTCAATAAGGTTCTTAGACTCAATTGATGTCAAATCTTGGATATCTTGCCACAAAAATGGTATTTTGACCCACATGGTCAGTCTAGTTTCCCATCAAATTGGCAAAAAGACATGAACCATAAAACTGCTTAGATGCGTGAAAAAATGGTTTGTCTGGAAAAAGACTGGTTAATCATAATATACCCTCTTAAATCACCAGATGTAGCGGGTATACCACATTTTCAAACACATTGTCGGTCATTGCAGACATACATCTACATTGTGACATGTACGCGTATATATATATATATATATATACATGTATGTATGTAATGTAATGTAATGTAATGTAATGTATTGTAGTGTAATGTAATGTAATGCAATGTATGTATGTACACTATCCCACCATGAAGCTTGTCACCCCATATCCCTGCCCCAATCACTGGGAATTCCGGGCTCTGGGGTGGAACCAGTGTCTGCAGAGGCTGCAGGACCTGAGCGATGCACCATGGAGGGTAAATATAATGTATACATCTTACATATAAAATATGATATGTAAATGTGATTAAGTCAGCGTGTATATATAATAATATTAAATAATATATATATATATATATATATATGTATACTACATATGTATATAGTATTATTATTATGGTTATTATTATTATTGTTATTATTATTATTGTAATATATATATATACACCCTATCTAATTATACACTATATATATATATATCATATAAATTATCTTATATCATATCATATCATATTATATTATATCATATTATATTATATCATATCATGTTATATTAAATTATATTTTGTATGTATCTGTGGATAATTGTATGTACATATCAGAATTGGGTGATCAAAAAACCTGGAGCTGCCACCGTGTCCAGATGATCCTCATGGATTCTTTGTAATTCTTGGCTTCCGTCCGGCCAATTGTCTCTTAGATCCACATCTCTTAGCTATTGAAAATGGCCATAGAAATACTTGATTTACCCAGTACAAATGATTATTTTCCATAGTTATGTTAGTTTACCAGAGGGTAACTCCCCATGTTTGGCAGTTCCATGCCCAGTTTCTGCGATTGTTGCTTTGATCATGTGCAAGGGACCCGATGTTTTGGTTGAAGGCACCGAAGGGAAGCAAACATTGCAGAAGAAAATACCAAATTTATCAACATGTGTTGAGGAGTCCACTCCTGTATGAGCATGGCATTTCCACTTGCCAGGCAAGGTACCAAAGGGTAGAGCCCTGAAACGTTGCAGTAACCCGCAAAATCTGATTTGGATTGATTTGGAGGTTTGGAATGTTGTATATCTTGATGGTGAAATTACGCATGTTTGGCTTCCATGTCACTCATCACCAAGAATGCCCCAATACAAAGAGGTTTGATGCCCATGATTGTTGATCAACATCTCCTTTTTTGTATTACTCGAACCAGTTGAACTCATCACTTTTGCTGGTTGTATGACCTTCCATTTTGGTCAAATCACCCTCTGATAATCTAACATAGCCAAGGGCAATTGCCCCTTTGTAGATGACTTTTTCTATGCTAAAAATATACCTGTTCAATGGTTTCATTTTCCATGGCTATGTTTTAAAACACGGGGTGCAAGGTGGCCCCCACAGTTATATTGGTCTACAAACCGTATGAATACAATAGATAGACCATAGAACACCTAGGTCCTAGGTGCAAAGTAATTTAGCTACCATGAATCAGTTATAAATCCCATTCATCCCCATCAATTTCCCATTAAATCCTCATTCAATCGCATTAAGCCACCATAAAAATGCCATTGACTCCATTGAATCCCATTAAATTCTCATAAACCCCATTAAGTCACATAAAAAAAAACCTAGGTACTCCATGTTAATTCAATTACCCTCCAGTAAATTCACATAGACCCTGCCATATAGGGGTTTGAAGATTAGTTTCCATTAAAAATTGGTGATTCTCAGGGTCTATGTTAATTTACCAGAGGGTGAATTCCAATTAAATCCTTGATTTTTCATGCGATGAATTTCCTATTTTATGTCTCCCAAGGCTGCCGGGCTGCCACTGATCATTGCAAAGTTGGGCTGCGGCGGAGTGCACCTGATATTTACTAATATGCATGCAGGTAGGTAGGTAGGTAGGTATATGTATATATATATATTCATGTATATAAATACAATATACATATGTATAGAATATATATATATATATATGTAAATATGTGTATATATATGTAAATATGTGTATATATATATATAAATATGTATATATATATATATGTAAATATAAGTATATATATATAATGTAAATATATGTATATATATATAATGTAAATATGTATATATATAAATATATACGTATATATATATATGTATGTATAAATGTAAATAAATGTAAATATATGTAAATGTATGTATGTATGTATGTATGTGTTTATGTATGTATGTATGCATGTATCTATCTATCTCTATCTATCTACCTCTATCTATCTCTATCTCTGTCTCTCTCTATCTATTTATCTATCTATCTGTCTATCTATCTATCTATCTGTCTACCTCTATCTATCTCTATCTATCTATCTATCTATTTATCTATCTATCTATCTATCTGTATGTATATATAGATATATACGTGTATATATCTGTTTATGTATGTGTATACGTATATATTATATACATAATATAATAAATATATATAATAATATATATTATAATATATATAATAATACATATATATATATATATATAAATAGAAATATATATATATAATAATAAATATATGTATATATATTGTATATATATAATGTAATATATCATGTATATATAATGTAATATATCATATTTAATATAAAATATAAAATATATAACATACAATATATAATATATATTATACAATATTGAATATATAATATATAATATATACATAATAATAATAATATATAGATATATATGTATAATATATATATAAGTACTATATCACTAAACACACCCACATATATGTGCAATGTCACGCGTATCATATCATGAGTGACATGTTTAAAGTAACATACTATACTATTTGTATATTATATATACATATATATATACATCAATCCATCCATCAATTGGGCCAAAGCCACGAGTGGCTTTGTTTAGACAGCGATTCAGCGATTAAAACTTGGGATCATATCACCAACATGTTGGCGAAACCAGGACTGGTTGCGAAATCCGATAAACCACAAAAAGGATGGTTAAAACCATATATATAAATAAGGGATAAACCACCGTTTTCAACTGGTGCAGGATTTCGCAACCATCCACAGTATGGACGATGTTCCATTATCATCCATTATCACTATAGTCTTTGAGGCAAATGTTTCCCCAATCGCCAGCGCTTCCTCTCGATTTGCTTTGGACATAGCCATCTCCCAATCCTGTACACTCAGGTTATTTAACATAGGCATGGAAAATGGCCCATTTATAGATGATTTTCCCATTAAAACCTCCATTTATGAGGGATTTTCCATGGCTATGTTAAATAACCAGATGATATATATCCATGGAACGATGATTTTCTCCAAACTTCCCTCTCAAAGATTGGGATTTCCCAGCAATGTATTGCCAAATGATAGCTATCCACACAATCTAGGGACATAACTTGGTTTATTTCTACCCATCCAGCTGTAGATATATATCATATTATCATGATATGAACATCATGAACCCATCTGCTAAGCAATATATTCCCGTAGCGGACTAAGTGACTCTAGCAAACCCAAAAGAGAAACACACAATTTGAACCCTGTGCATGATGAGGTGTACATGATCTATACCCCAAACATATGTTTTCCAATGTAGGGAATCTGAACTGTCTGTGTTTGCAGAGTTTTTCTGGGTCTTTATTTGACTCACAATTCATCAGGGAACAGGTCGGCCGGTCAAACCTTGAAACGCCTGGCAAATTTTTCGGCACATGGGCTACCCCAAAATCCTTTGACAAGATCATCAGTTTCCATACACGTTCTCGGTGATTGGCAACGAGTGTCCATTCCCTCGGGCATTGGAAAGGACCTTCTTTCGGATGATCATAGCTGATGCTTCCAAACACCAAAACGTCACACGCCTGTTATTACCAATATCACGTATCACTTCGGCATTTATCCATACAGGGTCAGATATCGGAACATCAACAAAACAACATGAAAACAGAGTTCAACATGCCCAAACATGTTCAAACCAACAGCTCACAATGAAAAGTCGTGTTTCTGCTAGTTACAAGATTTCCATGATTTCAATTTTTCGGACCATATTCTCTAATGTTTTCCCTTGTTTTCCACCATCCACCACCGCAGGGAAGGCCGGCCCGAACACAGAACGAGGAACGGAACGGGAACGGAACGGGAACGGAACGGGAACGGAATGAAACGCGCACACGCGAAATGCCTGTTCAACATCTGCGGGATTCGCGGCTTCCATCTGCATTTCTAGCTGCTGGCAAAAAGCAGATGGCAATTCATGACAGTGATCTCCTGCATTTGGTCATTCCATCTGCACTTAGAGCCGCTAGGAAAATGCAAGTGGTTTCTTTTGCGTTCAGTTCTTTCAGACAGGAAAACCAATTTGCTTCCTTCAGTAACATATTTGCATTCTGCTACTGTCACAAAATGCAGCTGGGAAAATTGGATTGTGGGACACGGGCATTTGCATTTCTAGCTGCTGGCAAAAAGCAGATGGCAATTAATAACGGTTATTTCCTGCATTTGGTCATTCCATTTGCATTTAGTGCCGCTCGCAAAATGCAAATGGTTTCTTTTACGTTTAATCGTTTCAGACAGGAAACCCAATTGGTTTCCTTGAGTAACATACTTGCATTCTGCTACTGTCACAAAATGCAGCTGGGAACTTTGGATTGTGGGACACGGTCATTTGCATTTCTAGTTGCTGGCAAAAAGCAGGTGGCAATTCATAACGGTTATCTCCTGCATTTGGTCGTTCCATCTGCATTTAGAGCCGCTCGCAAAATGCAAGTGGTTTCTTTTGCGCTTAGTCCTTCCAGACAGGCAACCCAACTGGTTTCCTTCAGCAACATATTTGCATTCTGCTACTGTCACAAAATGCAGCTGGGAAATGCGGATTGTGGGACATGGTCATTTGCATTTCTAGCTGCTGGCAAAAAGCAGATGGCAATTCATAACGGTTACCTCCTGCATTTGGTCATTCCATCTGCATTAAGAGCCGCTCGCAAAATGCAAGTGGTTTCTTTTGCGTTAAGTCGTTTCCGGCAGGAAAACCAATTGGCTTCCTTCAGTAACATATTTGCATTCTGCTACTGTCACAAAATGCAGCTGGGAACTTTGGATTATGGGATAGGGTCATTTGCATTTCTAGCAGCTGGCAAAAGCATCTGTCGTTGCATAAAGACCACTTTCTGC
>Ga0126342_10014990_pt1 | contig 13625 bp, 16 predicted proteins | sample Cyp1metagenome_FD_92528 | JGI IMG/M metagenome (GOLD analysis project Ga0126342, IMG submission 92528) | Coral microbial communities from Lord Howe Island, Old Settlement Bay, Australia - Cyphastrea 1 metagenome | ecosystem: Host-associated > Invertebrates > Cnidaria > Coral ...
AAGCGCTTCTGAGAAGAAGGAAAAAAAGTGCTGCATCCCAAAAAAACACGAACTTATGTCAAAAAACGAAGTAGTTTTGGAGATTTTCAAAACCCTATTTTTCACGTCAACATGAGAAAAAATTACGTTTCGCTGTAGCGAAAACAACATTTTTGTTGATGAAAAACTCCTAAAACCATACGGCCGTCTATGGGTCGGGAACCCTGTAGTTACCCAAAGACTTGCATTTAAATAGTGGAAATGATGACCCATCAAATTTGGCGAAACCCTATTTTCAGACAAACCCAGATGGGTCAAAACCCTCATGCCCCCAGGTGTTTCCATCTTGTTGAAATATCAATATCCAAAGACTTCACATCTTTTTACCATCTATTTTTCCCCAACTAGATGATGAATTTAATGCATAGATTCATAAATGGTTGTGTCTCCTCATATGAAATTACTATCTATCTTGTCCACCTCGGGCCCCCGAAAAAAAGACAACCCAGTCAATGAATGGCTTGGCGCACTGGATCAGACATGGAAGCCGGTTGCCCAGTGACAACGCCATGGCGGCAAGAAACGGCAGAATGCTACATACTGCAGGGCAATTCCGAAGCAGAACGCTGGGAAACGTGGAGGGAAGCCATGGAAATTACTGGATAAGCTACCAGAAAACGACAGTCTTTCACATGTGTACATATAAAAGATCATATAAGCCTGTCCATTCCCATATCAGATCATAGAAGAATGTCTAGGTAGACACGAATCATGTATGGTTTGTGTCTAGGTGACCAGTGGCCGTATCGGATTTCACCTGCAACCTCTTGGACTTCATGCGGCCCACATGGGGCAGCTAAACCCCCTGTGCCTGAGCTGTTTACATGTTCAAGCCGAAAGCTGGCACGGGACACAATCACAGCACTGACCTTTGGTTGACTACACCCTGGCATCTCCGAGTGTTGATCAACTACTAATCAATCCCGGCCCAAGAAGAACATGAAAATTCTGAGCCTCTGAGCTGCTTGGCACCCCGAAAAGATGAAGAAGACGAAGACGAAGATGAAGATGAAGATGAAGATGGAGATGACGATGACGATGACGATAACGATGATGATGATGATGATGATGATGATGATGATAGTGTAAACCGTGGGAAACCAATAACAAACCTACTGTTTGTGGATGGTTTATTGCCACCCATTTCTGTAGGAACTGGATGGTCTTTTATTCTTGTGCTCCTCACACCCCTCGCAAATAGAAAAGAACATTGCTCAGTTTTACTACTGTATTAAAATATGTGATATCATTAGCAGTGTTCCCACCATGTTAGTCGAGTATAACAACCCCAAAAGACATAGAAAGAAGTTGGGAACCTGGAGAAAATAGGGACACCTGACCCAAGAACGACAATCCTGGAAACCCTGGGTCCGCTGGCTCAATGACTTGCGCGGCTTCATCGATGACGACCTCAGAGAGGTGTTGTTTTTGTTGGCTAATCTAAAGCTGATCCATAGGGTTTAATGGGGTTTAATAGGTTTTTCATGGCATATTACTGCGATATTCATGAGATAACCTCAATCAAACATGGATAGCAATGGATAGCCGGAAATCCCACTCTTTACAAATGATTTTCCCATCAAGAACGGCCATGTTCCTTTGCGCCACGTTTGATTACCGGACTGTCACCATGGTGACTGACCAGTCATCACTGAGGCCGCAGCGAAGGGGAATCGGATCTTATCCTTGGAGGTTCGGTGGAAAAATGGCCAGCCATCACTGGTTGTAGAGGTAAAAACACTGAGGCAAACACCTGGGAATGGTGATGGCAATGGTAATGTTCCTATAAGTGATGAAATGACGCAAAAGCTACATAATTCAGCATATCAGCTGGTGAAGACCTGTGAGAGACTGAGAAGCCTGGCTTCACGATTGTCAAGCCTGGATTAAGAAACTCTGCCGATGAATTGGGGTGGCTACACCCAAAATAGTGCTCAAAGCCATTAGATAAAATCCCATTACAATTGGTACCACCCTATTAAACTAGGGGTATTTATCCTAGATCAACATCAACAAATATCCTAAACATGAACAAAGGGCAGGCTTGCATCAAACATGGTCCACCTATGTTTGTCTCTTTCCATATCTTTCCTGTGCATCACATGAGTCATCAATGTCACCATCATCCCATGCAGAACACATACAACGGGTATGGGACTTGCCCCCCATGACTAATCCCTTCCCCACCAATGCGCAATTGGGGCAAGGGATGAAGCCAAGGCCAAAGGCACACCAGGCGTTTCGAAAGTAGAACCCTCTATATACATACACATTGTGTATTTGTCTACCTATACATGATATACATCTGTGTGTGCCTGTACTGCACCATGTATGTATATATGTATATATATATCCATTGTTTGGATACACTATATTATACAGTGTCAATTTAATGTGCAAACAGTACATATCACTTCCACCTGGTTGGGATGTTACCCACCTGTGCCCTCTCACCGCATCCAAGTCTCTAAGGGCCCCATGCCACAACCGATGCAGGTTGCACAAACGACCTGAGAGGAGCACTGCGAGGAGAAAAATAGACGGCAACGTGGATATCGACATAAATATTAATGCACATATATATATATATATATATATATATATATATATATGCACATATACATGCATATATATATATATATATATAATATACATACCCTCCGGTAATCGAACATAGCAATGGAAATCCACTATAAATGGAGGTTTTAATGGGAAATGCATCTAATTATATATATGCATATATAAATGGCGGATGTTCAATTGCCACGTTTTAATGCCGGACGGTATGCATAATAATGTCAACCCCGAAATAATAAACGCTGGTTTGTAAATTTGGGGGGTACTCCCCAAATAGATCCAAATAGTGATAATATGTAATAATATGCTACTTCAATTGCGCCCCCGCAATTACACAGCCTAGGGGTTTATTCATCCAGGGTTCACATTATAGATGTTCTCCCCCAAAAAAATCCCATTGGGTCATCTGCTCTGGGATTGCTGTTGCACCGTTGGACTCTGGCAGACTCCCGAACTGTTCATGCTTGTATGTTGATGCATGTTGTGTGTGTGTGTCCATAATTTGTGGTTCCTGCTTGGCCATGACTGCTCTCTGGATCGGATGGGTCGAACCTTAGTTGACTATGTAATTTAGATAAGACTGGGACCCGATTTTCTTGGTGGAATCTGCTCTGTTTTTGTGGGACCCAAGGTAATGTATCAGCAACAGGGTCAAGCATTAAAATGAGGGACCCCCCATGAATCCCATGTGTTTCTGTTTGTTCACTGTGGCCCCCAGGCGTCGATGTTTTCCATGACCTTAGCTATACGATGCGTAATCCACCAACAAATGGTCAAGGGACAGAGGGAGACAAGAGACATCGCCATACTATTGACTTCAAGAGAAATCACTGGCATAAGTTTGCTGGATTTCAATAGCATGTAGCTCTTCTATGCTGTTCTGACTCTTTGATTTTCACCACAAAGGGGGGGAAAAACACAAAAAAATATTGAAACACCCAAAACGATGAAATCCTCCATTTCTGCTGCAACCAGGCGACGTGCCGCAAGCCTGCGCCACCACGCCTTGGTCCATGTTCCAAAACTGATTCAAGTGGCCATGAAGGCCGGCCATGGGAGGAAAAGAACGGATAACATGGGATGACATGATGTAACTTATGATAAGATGTGGTGTAACCTGATCACCTGATGATTTGGTGACAAAAAATGTCACTGCCGCTGCAAACCATCACCTGAGGTCTTTGCTGGCGGCCGCATTCCGCCAACCTGCTCTCGAACCTCAAGATGTGCCATGTTGTACAAGTGACCAGCTGATTTCAACCGGGTGATGTCAGAAACAAACCTCCGAGCACTGACAAAATATGAAAAAAAATGTATACATTTATGTATGTATGTATGTCTGTCTGTCTGTATGTATGTATGTCTGTATGTCTGTATGTCTGTATGTCTGTGTGTCTGTATGTATGTATGTCTGTCTGTCTGTCGGTCGGTCGGTAGGTAGGTCTGTCTGTCGGTCGGTAGGTCTGTCTGTCTGTCTGTCTGTCTGTCTGTAGGTAGGTAGGTAGGTAGGAGGTAGGTAGGTATGCGTGAGTGTGTGTATATAATGCGTTATATATATATATATATATATGTAGTTTTGTACATGCATAGTTCTTGACATAATTAGAAACACATATCACATCAAAATAAATCAGATACTAACAATAGTTCATTGGGCCCAAATACAGGCCACGCACACTCTCAGTGCCAGCTTCATGTTGAGGTCGTTTGAGGTCGTTTGAGGCGGCTAAAAATATTTCACGTGCATGATAGAGAGAGAGAGAGGGAGAGAGAGAGAGAGAGAGAGAGAGATGTAACGTATGTGCGTACGTATCTGGAATTCTCTGAATATGTATGCACATGATTGCACACACGAGGTGCTATGGCATTTTTTCCGCAACTCCTCTTCTCTTGCTCAGCTTCCGCTGCGGTCCCCGGCGAGTACGGCCGATCTTGTGGACAAAGGCCCATCCTGGAACTGCCAAGGCGGTCCATGGTGGGTCTGGACTCAACACTGGAAGCACGGGGGCATTTGCCTCCGGTATGGGGGATGATCAATTGCCACGTTGGATTACCAGAGGGTATGTATGCACTATATATATATATGCGTGTGTGAATTTTATATAGGTATAGATATATATATATAGATAGATAGATAGATAGATAGATGTGTCTCCATTTAAGTTGGTTCACTTGGGTGACTTTTTAATCATACTATCCCAATAGATCTTTCATTTCCCCGACTTCGATGAATCCTTGAGGATCCCAAGCCCAGGTCAGCGCCTCAGTACCCGTACACCCAGGTTATGAAGCACCTGCCATGCCAGGGGAGTCTACCAGTTGACCCAATCGTAAACCCTGGTAGATACCCATGAAAACAAATGATTACAGATAATAATTGTGGATGAAACGCTATGGCCCTATGGGTAGTATGATTATTATAGATGATATTATAGATATGATGTTAATAGTGGGTATACAAATGATTATGGATGATAATTATAGATTAGAATCTAAATAATAGATGATGATCATAGGTTATTATGGGTACACAGGATTGATGTTATATGATTTATGAATATCTATGACCCATTTAAATGATGTGGCCAACGCACACACACACATGTCTGCTCTCTCTAAACCAATTGGGGGGAGTTATAGCTCTTTCAAAGCTCGAACAAAGAGAGTTTTCTGCAAATCTTCCCGCAAACCATCTCTGATATCAATGGTGCCTGGAGTTCACCTCCTCACATATCTCACATATCTCACACATCAGTCAGTAGTGACAATTTTGAAGCTGTTATCGGATTGAAATCGCCAAAAATATGGTCCATCATTCATAATCACATACCTACACCCACACATATCATCACATATCTATGATGGTGTATATACATATATATATATATATATATATGGTGTGTATATGGTGCTGTATAGTATATTACTAGGTTATATATTACAGATAGAGCGTTGGTCAATAGTGGTTTCAAACCCCAAGCTTCAAACCCCAAGCCTCGGCCAAGTTATCGGTCCCGCGATTGCTAAAGGCGCTGGCCAGCACTGGGCCCCGACGTGTCCTTCGGTGTCACGGGCCCCCTTCGATTTCGAAAAAAAAACGCAAGGGTGTAAATAAAGAATAGATCGTCTACATGTACAATAATATGCCATATCATATATATACATATAGGCTATAGAATATACATATATATATGTATGTGTGTGTATTCTCACACTGGTATAAAGAGCCCCATCACCACATGTATATACATGTACTATATATATATATATATATATCATATGTATATACGAGGCACGCAAAAACCACCAGCTTAAACTCCCAACCCCTGCCACCTCAACCAGCCACAAATCATGGACACCGCTGTGGTGGTCTTGCCAGTGCCTCCGGTGCTCTGAGATATGACTTGGTCAGTGGGGTTCGCCTCCAAGTTGAAATTCTTTAGCGTATATTGATATTTATATATATATATATATATATTTATACAGAAACTGAAAGCTTCACTTTACCACTATTTTGGAATTGGACCTTGCTTTCAATCATCCTTTTTGGGGTTGCCATAATGGGAAACCGTATGGAACACACCCTAAACCCTAAACCCTAAACAATATCGAACCTACTAGATATGGCCCTGGCTGGGCTCCATTTTCTAGTCATGGATCCCAACAGCCCATGAAACTGGCGAGCTGAAAAAACGCCCGAGGTAGAAAATGGGTGATGCTTTGGGTGGTTTGACATCCCTTATGTTGGGGAATATCACCGATCCCAGTCACAGGATATGTCCAAATTCACGATGTGAATACAACTCACTAGGCCAAAGCTGAAACGTGGTAAATGTGAGCAATCAATTCCCCTAATAAATACCCTGATTTAAAAAAAAAAAACTGGTTCAGTATTGGATCCATTTTGGGGGCTATGGGCGCCTGGTGGCCCTTGGATGAGACTGAAGCGTCTTCTCCTGGACAAGCCAATGGGCCATCACAGGCCAACAGGTGGCGATACAAAAAAAGAGAGAGAGAGATATATATATATATATATAAATATATATATATATATATGTTATATATAAATATATGTGTGTGATAAATTAAAAAAAAATAAAATAAATAAATAAATATCTATCTATCTATCTATCTATCTATCTACTATCTATGTATATATATTTATATGATATGCATATGTGATATATATATATATACTATGGCTCAAAAAACGGGTATGGATCGCGACTCGGTGATCCGGACATGTGGAACGAACGAGTTGCACAAATGAGTTGCACAAATGATCTCAAATGAATTCAATCTCTTCAAAAGGGTATGGATCGTGGGTATGGATCGCCTGTGCCTCCGGGGTATGAATGGGGACCTTACATTTGGAGCTGCGGGACATATATGCATCACAATGACAATAATGATCATCACAATAATCTTGATAATCATAATCATAATAAGAATGGTAATAATTTGTGATTGTAACTATGTATGTGTGCGTCATATGTGTATTTAATATAGAGTGGCTATCCATTCAAGCGTAAGACGTGGATGCAACTACCAACCACATAGCCCGTTTATCTGGTCATCCACCACCTCCACCCCCACCGCCACCATCAACAAGAATATCAACATCATCAACCAGAAACAAGGATGATAACCATAAACCATCATCTGCCCTTAACCAGCCATGAACCATCAAAAACATTCAAAAACATCGATCATTACCCTCTGGTAACTTCAGGTAGCTATGAAAAGTTGCCCATTTATAGATATGCTAACCTATTAAGATTGGTGATTTCCCATAGCTATGTTAAATTACCAGAGGTTAAACCCTATTATATATCCCCATCATATCCTTATAAAACCACATTCTTGTTGGTTCAATCCCATATAAATCCCCAGTGAAATTACCAGACATTAGCCACCCATCAACGAACTCAGCATGGATCACCCTACCCTGCGAGAGTTCACCACGCCTCTCCAAGACCAAGCGCATGGCCGCCTCTTGCGAACGGTTCAGCTTAATGCCTGGGCTGGTCATCCATGGTAATCCACCATCGTTAAGGAAATTGATAGCACTATAACCCAATATATGACTTATATGATTAACAATATAGTATGACTTATACTATATAGTACTTATATATGTACTTTATATAGTATGTTGCCAATATATGTACTATAACAGTATTTATATGTGACTTATATGATTCTATATGTATATACAATGGCCATGTTATGATGGATTACATTTTGCCCCCAGTTTTTTTGCACAGTTTTGGGTGACATGGGTTCTATTTTTCGGGAAGTATTTATGTTCTATTAACCCTTATTGATGAACGTATCACTGTTTCCTTTCAAATAATCCAGGTTTTGAGCTTTGCACACGTGGTGAAGGCTGGCATCAATTTCTGTAACAACTCCAAGTGGCTCGCCACAAATAGTTTTAACCATGTCCCCTCGGCCACCCTATAAGAATCCACAGACAGGAAACCTCATTTTTGGGCTGCGCGACGTAGTGGTCGGGTCATTATACTTCACTTAATTTTGGTGTGTTTCCCTTTCGTTGGCTTGGAGACTTCTCAATTGGTCTTATCAAAATCATATCACCAAGTCTTGGTCATTGGTAATGCCTCAGTTAGGGGGTTTCAACTGTTCCAATATCGAGGCTACGCCCCAGACTTCTGTTGTCATCTGGCACGCTACCCTTGGCCTCGTACCTGAGGGGAATTCGGGGATCGGTCGACTGGGATGATCTGGGAAGCACTGACTATGACCAGTCCAGGTGCCTCCTTTAGGTGATCCCATCCCCCTAACATCCCCTAATATTGAAGACCCCCTGGAAACTTATTGAATCTGTTTGGTCTTGGATCTATTGAATCTATTCATTCTGGGGGTCCATATGAGTTGCATGTAATATCGGTTGAGATTATACGCAGAATATTACGGGGAAGGGACTAACATGATGTTCCCTACAAATTTTGCAGCGCTACTCACATCCTTAGCCCCAGATAGCCCCAGATTCCGAAACGCGCACGGTGCCGCACCAACATCCTGCTCTCTGGAGGCTTTGCTAATGTCAGCCTGCATCGCAAAGATGGAGGGGCAACTGCCTATCGCCAAGTAATGACAAATCTACGGGGGGTGTACAGTCGGCACTTCAGTGACAGCAGGTCTTGGGAATACATGTGTTTGCCGCAGCTGTGGAGAAGCCGCCACGACCCCGTCACCGCACATCTCTCGGACCAAGAGGAGTGTGCGTCCCGCAGCACGCCAGCAGCAGCACTGGCAGCAAAATGAAGCGAGCAAGCAAGCAAGCAAGCAACCAAAGGCCTATAGAAGGTTTGCAGGCTGAAAGGAAGCAGAAAAAAGCAGAACGCATGCAGAAGGCAAACAAAGGCAACCTGGATATCTGCCAAGCCTCTGGGTTTGGCTTCGGTCGCTGCAACGGGTCCTCACATGGCTGTCCAATCTGCCGAGAAACCTTTAGATGGGTTTGTCGTAAAATAGGGCGCCCCAAAACTCCATGGTTGATCATCATGTTTCCCATTCAATGGCCACTTTAAGGATGTACAGCCAAAAAGCCTTTCGCAGAATGGTCAATCATTCAAGCATTCTTCAACGATCTTCACCTTTTGAAGTCTTTTGGCAGTTCAACAGTGTGATGTTTAATTGAGGAAATCAATGGAAATCATGTGCTTTTTGGGTCTCAAACGTCAGTGGAAATATGTGGAAGTTTCCGAAAATATGGGTTACCCCTAAATCATCCATTGTAATACGATTTTCCATTTTAAACCATCCAGCCATTGGGGTACCTTAATGGATTGGGCCCCATATGGACCCATTGTTGCGGTCCCATTTAGAGGCGGCCGAAGAGGACTCCGAGATGTCTGCATAGAGCGCATCTCAGCGATGCGACGGTCGAACCCGAGTGGCGAAGCATAACATGGCAGACTTGATCCTTGGGGACAAAGGATTGGTATAGATAGTGATAGTGTATAAGTATGCTAATATCTGCACAATATATAAGAGTGTAACTTATTGTAACATATATTAATACCTATTATCATATTATATAATATTATATATACATTACCATTGACATCCCTTGATGCCATACTCTTCACAACATTCATTTCCAAGGCCACCCTCAGCAAAAGAGGCCCTTTTTCAGAGATCGCTTGTTCAAGCTGGCAGCAGAAGCCTCGGCTGCACCTGACGTAGCTGGGTTTCCCGAGATGCATTCAGAGGTGGCCAAAACATTCCAAAAAACACAGCAGATCTGCCCACATCTGCCTTATTTTGGTTTTTTTAATGCTGTAATCCCAAAAATTCTGGGAGATAGCTGGGTGTCTGCAAAGAAATCGCTGCTCGGTGGGGCCGCGCTATCTTTTTTTGAATCTCTTGGCGCGACAAAAGTCCACAAAATCGGAGCCCTCCCAAGTTTGCACTGCGCAAAGATGGCTTGCACCGGTGCTTCAAAGAAAATATCGACAGTATCCCGCAGTGGTGGGCGGTCACAACCAGCATGGAGAAAATACGCCAAGAAGATGGCACTCTTACACTGAGCAAGTCCCCTTGGCCCCTTGACCCCTTTCCTACATATATATATATATGCATATAGATGATCTTAGATGATCATCCAAGTAAACAATTTTATGCGACTCGATTCCACCACGGGAGCTCCAAAAATCTTCCTCTGAGTTCTGTCTCGAGGGAAAAGACGTCTGCACAACCAGGGCTTCATGGCAGGATTTGTGGCATGGAAGCCATTCTCGGTGGCCATGTCCCCTCTGACTGTGCCGAGGGTTGGAACATCAAAACTAGGATTGGCCGCAGGGCCGCCAGGCATTTTGGCAGAGATTGCAAGCATTGCTTTGGTGCCTCTGTATCGATGTAATGGCATTTGATATCTTGGCATAAAATCGAAACGGCATCTGACCAGTTATTCATGACATATCTCTGGTCATATAACTATATGCACACATATAATCATATATAATCATATATATATACAGTTAGCCTGTACTACATCACTTCTGGTGATTTCACCGTGCATCACCGGTCCTTCACAGCTTTCTCCGCGATGATCACCGCATTGAGTGCTGCCCCCCGCAACAACTGGTCGCCAGACAGGAAGAACTCAATGCCCTTGTCACCGAAGACGATGGATTGACGGATGCGGCCGACCTCCACGTCGTAGTTTCCAGTGGCATTCCTGGGCAAAAAAAACGGCGTTGCGCTGGGATTCTTTGAATGGATGGAGATAGAAATATGAGATGGGATTAGATTGGATTCGATGAGGATCAGATTGAATTAGGATTTGATCAGATCAGATTAGATTGGATAGCTAGATAGGTGGATGTATAATAGTATAGCGATATTGTCACCATTGAAATTGAAACGGCAAAAAATCGGCTCTCAGCTTTGCAACCAGCCATGAAACCCTTTGGGCATCCCTCCCAAATTTGGAGATCCATCACAAATAGTAGCTATCTTGTTTTCCCATTTGCAAATATGCTAACTTGATCAAATTCGCAAGTGCTGTTCACCACCTACCATATGTAGGGTTTACAAAAATGTCTGCCACTTAACATGATTTTAAAGCACATACACACTGGGATGCACATCCAATTCTGGACCCCGTCAGCACAAAGTGACAGGGGCATGGGATACTGCAGGGAATCTGGCTCATCGACCACCTTAACACCTGGCCAAGGGCGAATATCCCAAGTTTGTTTCATCATGAGAGTGAGGTTTAAATCCACGGGGGATGCCACATTTTGAGACCAAACCATTTTTGGAAAGGAATTTGTTTGGTTTTAAGGTGTTTCCGAGTTTGAGCCATGCCTTATCATGCCTTCATTCACTCATGTTTTGTGGAAATGTTGTGCGCTTGGTTCCTCAGTGCTTCCATCAACCCAACCACAGCTCACCACCTGGGGCCGACTTTAGGAGCTCTCGCACATCATCTGGGGAGATGGGCTCCTGCAGTAAGAACAAGAAGTGAAACCCCAAAAAAACATGAGTGGAAAACATTATCAGAACAATAAATCATCATCATCATCATCATCATCATAACATATGTCAAGCTGGGAGCTTTGGCCATTTCAGCTCCTCCGTCTCCACCGTGATGGACTCAGAGTGCGCCCGGAGCGTTGGCACGCGCACAGCGGTGCAGGACACCTTCACATCGTCATCCTGCCAGGGCCATGGCCATCCATGGCCATCCATGTCACCTGCCTGGATGATAAATTGGGTCTGGTAGGTTATGGTATGGAAAATCACCATTTTTAATGGGTAAATCAACTATAAATGGCAATATCATCCGACTGGTGGTGCAATAACCATCTTGAAAAATATGAGTTCGTCAATGGGAAGGATGACATCCCATATATGAAATGGAAAATAAAATTCATGTGCCAAACCACCAACCAGTGATGATATGTGTTCAAGTCTTTTTCCAGGTGCCATACTTTGCTGGTGAATAAATCCCAATCACCAAGTAATCATGGCGGTGCCATGGTCAAGTTACATCGTGTTACATGGTTTTACTGGGTTATGGTCATCCATCACATATTTGGAATCATCCCATTCATATTCAAATGTCTATGGCGATAGTAACTATGGCAATTATGGTAGTATGGCAATATTACTAGTGATATGAAATCCTGGTACAATGGGCATATTCAACCCTATTCATGGGTATATGTCAACATTAATCAATGGCACTATGGCGTACTATGGATACACATTATTAAATCAATGTACCATGATTAATGGCATCATATTACAATGGCACATTGATTATGTACCACGGATCAACCAATGGATATCGTAAACATTATCAAATCCCACTATTAAAATTGGGTACATGGCCTCTACCAGGAAACATCCAGCGACTTCATCCCAAGGGACGAGACCAAAGATCTTCTGCAATTCCCAGGTCACCTTGGGACCGATAAAAAACTGTCACAACTGGCCATTTTTTGGTGGGGAAACGATGGAAAAATGCCATTCGATGGCAGTGACTGAAGATGGAAAATTGATGAAATAGCATGTCTATAATCTTGAAATAGCCTATCCACTGAAAAAAAAGATAAACTCTTGGATTGGGTGCCCTATTGATCATTCTTGGAATGGTGTGACTCAAAGTCTTTGCGGTCATATGCGGGCATATCCAATGGTGTCTGAAACCTGTGGTCAAATCTCCCCAAAACTGGCTTGAAAATAGCCTCAAAAACTCGCTCGCCCCCCATATGCAATGAAATCTACGAATCAATGGATTGACTTTAGGGAAAATCTATGGGACACGTGTTTCTTACGCCGAAGCCTAGGAGTTTCCTCTCATGCCCCATCTCTGGGAATCCCCAATCGCCACCTTCATCTCTTCCTTGGTGTAACCGTTCTCCTGGAACTTGTCGATCTGTGGGATCACCTGCATCACTTCGATGATTGTCCCGTCACCACCATTGTCCCCATGATTTTCCCAGCTATAACACGCTATAACTACTATAAACCCATATTTTCCCATAGATTTTCCCTGATTTCTAATTTTTGTCCACAGATTTCCCATGTTTCATCCGCCGGAGCCCAGCCCTTTGTGGCGCTGCGCCCAAGAGACGTTGAAGGGCAGCTGGTGCGCGAAGAACTCGGGCTTTGGCACCTCGCCTTCCTTCACCCAGGTGGCCAAACCTTGATGCTATGGATGTTCTCCAGGGTATGTGTATATATGTATATATATATATATATGGGATGGATGGATGGATGGATCGATAGATAGATAGATAAGATAAGATAGGATAAGATAGGATAAGATAGGATAAGATAGGATAAGATAGGATCAGATAGGATCAGATAGGATCAGATAGGATAAGATAGGATAAGATAGGAAAAGATAGGATCAGATAGGATCAGATAGGATCAGATAGGATCAGATAGGATCAGATAGGATCAGATAGGATCAGATAGGATCAGATAGGATCAGATAGGATCAGATAGGATCAGATAGGATCAGA
>Ga0126342_10014991_pt1 | contig 13624 bp, 15 predicted proteins | sample Cyp1metagenome_FD_92528 | JGI IMG/M metagenome (GOLD analysis project Ga0126342, IMG submission 92528) | Coral microbial communities from Lord Howe Island, Old Settlement Bay, Australia - Cyphastrea 1 metagenome | ecosystem: Host-associated > Invertebrates > Cnidaria > Coral ...
ACATACATATACATACATATACATACATATACATACATATACATACATATACATACATATACATACATATACATACATATACATACATATACATACATATACATACATATACATACATATGCACATACATATGCACATACATACATACATGCATGCATACATACATGCATACATACATACATACATACATACATATATATATATATATATCTTACACGCGTGTACAGCACCCACCCCGGAAAAAAGGGGAGGGGTAGAACAGGTTAACTTTGGGGATCAGAATCTACCTGAAAAGCCTTGACGACATCACCAGAATGATGGTTGGATTGGGGTATGTATCCCAAAATAGCCCGCGGGTCATGGGCGTGCATCTTTTTCTTCAGGTAGATAGGCCTTATTTCAGGAGACGCGTTGATAATTAGCCTCGAGCTTTTGTGTCTTTTTTCTGATATATTTCCTAGTTTTTTTTAATTTTTTCTTCAACTTTATCTTGCGCATATTCTTGTTTAGCTGTGAATAGGACTTTTTTTTGGATGGTGTGGTGTGGGGTGGGGTGGGATGTTAACGTTCAATTAAAGTTGCTCTCATTGTTGATGCTACGGTCAAGATGGGGTTGGGGATGGGGTGTGTTGATGCTACGGTGATGGACCGTTGGTGGCAGGGTCTTGACCAATGTACACGTTCTCGCTTGGTTGGCGTTACTACTTGCGGACTCGTGCCAACCTGCTTGTGGAACTACGGATGACGGCTGTTGTGACATCATATGAGCGGGAAGAAAAAATGAGGCGTAGGCGCAACATATCCTGTAGCCCTGTGATGAGTTCCCCTTGAAATTAGACGAAATGATAAGAAACCCCAAGGCAAAATATAAGCGCGTGACCTTATTTCAGGTCAATGAATTATTGTAATTTATCCACATCATCATGACATGGATCACAGGCTAGGACTGGATATACCTTGGTTCGATAGATTCAGTTTACCGTACCTCACATTCTGCCTCATAGTTAAACCCCTCTGAATGATGCCAAATATGTGTACTTCATTCTCCCATTAAACCATGGTTTCAGGGGAATGTTTAATAGGGAGGAGGGATTCATGATGATTCATATCTACAATTTCTTCGCCTTCTTCCCATGCCCAGGGTAGAGGACATCAAGGGCGTCAGCGCTGCAGCCTGTGGCTCCTCCCATTCGGCCTTTGTGTCGGGCGGACGCTGCTTGGTAGATCTTGGTAGCGTTTTTTTTTTTTTCGTTGGATGAAAGGGGCAAGAAACCTGGGGTTTGTACTTCTATAATGCCACTATATAAATATATATATATATGCATATATAGATATACGCATTATATAGGGCATGATACAGGCACTTATGGGTTTCCTACAAAATGGGGCCCCATTGTTAGCTAAGTTGGCATTTCTAACTATAATAACAATAGTGTATGATACTTATAGTTATATTCCGACGGGGTTATAAACCCACAAACATCTGCCTGGGGGGCACCATCCTGTATGGTTTCCTGCTATTTTCCCTTAATCCAAAAATTGGGATTGGGGATAGTTATCTCGGCTGAAGGCTATAGATATAAATGACACCAGAAAATGTTTCTTTTTTCGGATGAACGCATCCACCTGCCAGCTATTTTGATGTGAGCAGAGGTGCTGGATTTCGACTAGGGAAACGCAAAAGCTCAATGGACTGGTTCGTTTGATGGGTGCCTAGATATCCCAAATTCCAAGGGGTTGAGGGATCTGGTTGCCTCGTACCATCCTAGGCCAATCCCAAAAACGATGGAGTTTTCGTTGTCCATTTCACGACATCCCTGTCCGTGAAAACGAAAAAAACCGAAGTGATTGAGAACAATTTCATGAAACATGCCCATAAAATGTTAGTTTTAGGTGGCCATCCGCCATGTTTTGGGCATGTTGCGAACATCATTCCTATGCCGCAAGATCGCCGCAGATCCAATCTCCATGGGCGGTTCCATGATGTTCCATGTGGCTGTGGGAACCCTGAAAAATGTTTGCTGAAGAACATGTATGTGATGAGTGTAATTAGCCATTTGAATCATTTGAATGGATTTGTTTGTTGATACACTGTATCAGTTGATATTGACATATTGGAACTAATCCAGTTCCCCTATATCTTGAATGCCTATAGCCCAAAAATATGAAAAGTTCGATGCAACACCATTTTTTTAAAAAAAACTGGGCATTTCATCTTTGGAAGGGATAAAACCACATCATTTGCACAACTCGAGGGCTTTGAAGATGGCAGTTTGGCGCCAGGTCTTTTCACCTATGGCTCCAACAAGAACAGCCAACTGGGACACGAGGACTCCGACCCCAGCCCTGTGGAGGGTCTCGAGAACGTACGGCAGGCCGATTCGAAGGGCGCAAAAGGAGTTGGACGAGTTTTGGATGGCAGATGTTGGCAGCCCATGAAGATCGATCAATTTATTTAATTATAATTATATATAATTATATATATAACTATATATATATAACTTTATATATATATAACTTTATATATATATATTTATGTACATGATGATTATTCATATTTATATCACTTTTTCTGTGAATCTGTGTATGGTTGTATATAGATGCAACGTATATCCGTATTTTGCATGTGTATGGTATAACTGCACCATTTTGGGTACCAACTTGACCAATGTCTTGGCATGTCCCAGGTAGCTCTGGGAGCTTTTCACTCTGCATGCGCCTCTGGGCTATGAATTTCCCGTCGGAGAAGAATATAGGGTTTACGCTTTACCATCTGGTCATTCAACAGTTCGCCATGGAAAAATCACCATTTGAATGGTTAAATTAACCGTTAAATCATGTAACGGGCCACTTTCCAGAACCCAAAAAATGCAGGAAAAAACACGCTGAAAAAATGCAGCAAACTGCTCGCTTGGACCAACCCAATTATTATTGGAGGGATTCTGCACCACACAGGCCTTGCCACCATTTCCTAGTAAGTCTACTGCAGAAACTTCTCCTGAAAAATATCGTCGAAAATCTTGATGCATCAACCCCCCCCAAAAAAACATGGTGTTCCAGCTAGGTTTCTAACCACAAAAGAAAAGGACAACTCCAGCCTGTGAGGCTCCCATTTGAACATGGAGAAGATGGGTTTCCTAGCCATGGATCAGGACCTATTCGCCATATTTGGTGTGGATGAACATCCATAAATCCCAGCTGTTTCGGAGATAACCTGTTCACCAGGTACCGGTTTGACTCAGAGCCAGCTCACATTCCCCGAGAACACAACCTCTTGTGCAAACCCCTCCATTGATTCACCCACTTCTCCCGCGGGTGTCTTTGACGACCACGGGTAGTTTCCAGAAAAACTCCCAACAAATTTCTAACAAAACTTGTTTTTTGTTCCCCGGTTGGTTAAACGATTAAAATCGGTTCAACCACCAACCCAAAAAGCCAAAAACACTGAGGTTTTAGAGGACGGATCTCTGTGGACCTGGGGTTGGGGTGGTGGTTTTTTCCACGGCGTTGGGGCCTTGGGCCTGGGTCACAGCGAGACCCAGCTGCGTCCCAGCTGCGTGGAACACTTCCGCAGGCGGAAATCTCGACTTTCAAAGGGCACCACGGAAACCTTGGATGGCAGGATGGTGCCCCCCAGGCAGATGTTTGTTGGTTTCTAACCCCATCTAAATATAACTATAAGATACTATAAGTAGCACACACTATTGTTATTACAATACAATATAGTTATAAACAAACTAAACGAACTATTGGGCCCCATCCTGGGGGATTCATGGGAGAAGCCTGCAACCGAAGTCCTGGAATGGTTGGGATTCGAGGAGTTATCCCCCCTAAAGCATGCCCTTCAGAAGCCATGGTTGAGTAGGGGATTTACACATTTGGACCATTTACTGTAGGATCTGTAGGTGCTGTAAGTAATATTCGGGGGACGGGATAACAGTTTAGTACAACATCATATCTTGCGTTCAATCAGTTATGCTGGGGATATAAATACCAATGCATTTTTTTTTTGCAACGTCGATCATAGTCGGTCGTGCAATCTTTCGGAGATGGACATTTTGATGGGGATCTCTGGGTGGCTTCTCCGCGCAGATGGAGAACAAGATCCGAAAAAAGTGGGAGAACTGTTGGATAAAGTGGTGATGATTTTCTTGTTTTGTTTTCATTGTTTGACTTTCTTTTACAAGTCAATGACTTGTGATATTCCCAAGTCTCAATTTTATCCGCCAGCCATCAGTTTTATGCAACATGGCAGATTTTCATGGATCGGTGGGTCGGTGGGTGCCGGCGCAGGGAAAACATGAAGATCCGGATGGTCACTTGTGGGGCTGCTTGGCGGTGAATCTTACCGGTGCTCCAGCTACAGCACGGTCCACGGAGAATATTTGGGCTCAAAGGTGCTACAGCGTGTGGCCTTTTTAGTAGGTGCATCCGCTGCCACGCCGCATCATATCCATGGCTGTGGTGGTGGATGGCCACCACAAGCCGCATTGGACAGCGTGTACTTCACACGGTTCTATCATGTTCTATCTGCATTCCGCTGAGTTTGAATCTGGCGCAGAATCTTGTGCAAAAACCTTGAAGGAGGCCAACAACTGGAAGATGACCTCGAACAAATCACTGAACTATAGCCAGTGGGTCCACTATTCCAGTCCAGCATTGGAGCTTTCCCCGCCTTCGGTTTCGCCGTTTCGCCTTTCCCCAAGGTTGATCTTGGCTTCGAGCAGGGAGGGACCCCAGTTTCACCAGCCCCAATCAGAGGTGGTTGGTGCTGTTGAGAGGGGCCCTATTTGTGACAGTCGAATTGGGACTGAAGAAGGTTGGCTGGACGACTCTGTTCCTTCCTGTGAAATCATGTGAACACAAAAAAAAGGGGTTCCTGACTCAGAGCCCCTTCCTCGCGTGGCGCTTTCTGGTGGATTTGGTTGATCGTTTTGTTTACCCTCTGGTAATTTAACATAACTATGGAAAATCACCATAGAAATAGTGAATTTTCCCATGGACAATGGTGATTTTCCATAGCTTTTTGTATGTTTACCAGGCCGGGTACCATTGATTTTCTTGGTAGCTGCCGCTACGTCTACAGGAAAGGTTCTTGGGGGCCAGATCCTCAGCATAAATGGGGGTAAAACAATGCCATATTGCACCATCCCCCAGTCATCACCATTAAAAAAAATAGGTGGTATGGTTGTTCCCATTCCCAGTCATGGATGGTTTATTATCCAGGCTGCAACAGTCTTTCGGCATCTCGGGTTCGTAGAGATTCTGAAGATATTGAAGCAGACAGTGTTTGATGTCCTAGTCCTTGACTAGAAGGATTCTCAGAAGGATCCAAATGGATCCAAATGGTCTATTCGCGCTGTAGCAACCTTCAAAAAGATAGAAACCAGTGTCTCCAGGATGTTGCACATGAGGAAAAATATGATGTTTCCCGTGTAATTTCCAGGTTTCCAGCTTCTATCTTTTTGGGAGTTGCTATATTCGTTTCTTGATTTCAGCCAAGCCCCAAACGCCCGCATGAGATACTCAAAGTCTTTTGACCAGCAAGCACGAGCATGCGCATGTGCACATATATGAATGATTAGTATTAGCTTTGAATTTGAACCGACTTGACTATGTAGATACATCGTGATAATGATACATGATACAGCTACCATATAACCTTACCAAACTTAGTTATATATGCAAAGGCTAACGATTCGAACCTGTAGCTGGTGTTCCCTTTTAAAAAAGGCTTCTTCAACTGGAGCAAAGCCTATCCCATTGGCAGGTGGTACCATCTATGCAATCCCCGTCTTTGTTGATAGAATCTCCTGCTTCTTTAGTAGATCACCATGTTTGTTGCTTGAATTACATTCTTGTAGGCTACATCCCTTTGTTTGATAGTTAATAAGTTCCATTCCCTTATTATGTTGATTGCTAAAGCAGATTTGGTCCCAATGTTCCATAATTTTTGTGAGTTCATTTGCTTTCATTTTTCCTTGGCTTAAACTCAATTTCCAGTATTTCATGCTCAAATGTCATGCAAAATCCTCATTTTGTCCTGGTTGAATAGCCATGTTTGATACATAAATCCGTTTTTTCCTCCGTTTTTTATGCTTATAAAACTTTATACATATGTATATACAGTAATGTAATACATGATATATATATATATATATATCTATCTATCTATCTATCTAACTATCTCATCAATGTTCACCGTTTTTCATAGTGAAACCACCATGAATCACCAATTTGGATGATTTTCATCATCCAAATTTTGCTGGTTTGCCCTTAAAATATATTAACATCCTCAAATTTGCCATGAAAATCCATTAACATCCATCAACATCCATGAAAATCCATGAAGATCCATGAAAATCCATTAAAATCAGTCAGTAGAATCCTCCATTAAAACCATCGTTTCTTTTTTTCGGCCAAGGCACAACACACCGTGGTGCTGACGGAGGATGGCCATCTCTATGCCACGGGCAAGGGGGATTTCGGACGCCTGGGACGGGGCGATACCAATGACGAGGTCGGAATTTTCGGAATTTTCTGCTGGATAAATTGGTCATTACCATTTATTATAACCATATAGTACCATAATTATCAATGGTAATGACCAATTTTCTGGTAAGATGGTAATCAATGGTAATCACCATTTCTGGATAAATGGTTATTATAAATGTTATTCAATCTCTAGTTAGAATGTTATGAAATCCTTGTTTTCTCTTTGTTTTCAGCTATTATGGATCCATATGGAGGTTTTCTAAGTCATGGGGGTATCCCCGAATCATCCATTTATAGATGGATTTCCCACAAACCACCCATTTGGGGGTATCCTCCATTTATGGAAATCTCCATATAGCCAGCCATCAAATAGTGTAGGGTACCAGGGTTTTGACCCATGACCATCTACCCCCTGGTAAACTAACCGTTCGCGAACTGGAAAATTACCATGGAGAAACAATGTAGATCAACTATTTCTAAATGATAATTTTCAATAGCGAACTGTTAAATTGCCGGAGGGTATGTTTAACTACAAGCACTCTAGCACAGTCTAGCACACTAATCTTCTATCATGACATATGATGACATATGGGTATGGGTCACAATTAAAGACCGGATGACAATCCACTGATTGGGGGACCTAATTTTGACCCCCACATCAAGACTTGGGATTTGATCTGATTTTCGAGCCTTCGCCGCCTTCGCATAAAGATGAGTGAAGATTCGATTTGATGAAGCATTAAATGCGTGGGACTATCGTGGGACTTAAGTGTCAGAACCGGGACTTCACGGACAAGACTTGGCATTAAATGGGATACATATGGATACATACGGATACATACTGTATGCGTAAGTACTCTCCCAACAACAAGATATAAGAAGATATTTGGGGTTGTGGGGAAGCCAAGCTGGTGAGAATGGTGGAGATGTAGATATTTGGAGGGCCAAGTTATCAAGTTTTCCGGTTAGCCTCTGGTAAACTAGCAGTTTGCTATTGAAGATTGCCATTGAAATGGTGGATTTATCCATTAAACAGTGGTTTTCCATAGTTTTTGGGACCGTTTACCAAAGGGTATTTTGCATCCTATTTGGAATGATGCTTTCCACTGACTAATCCCAGAAATTCATAGAAATTCGTCAAGACTAGGAATGTGAAGCAGTAGCATTGGCACTGCGCTCAGTGGTGGGAACTTAGGTTCCAAGACTTTCCACTTGGGGTTGCCTGAATCATTGAGACAAGAAAGTGAGGTGTGAAAGATGGATACATTGAGCATACATTTATTACAAGTTACTTTTATCGATTTGGTGGGCAAGAGTTTTGCGAATTTAGGACACTGCGGCAGTTTTCGCTTGGGGACTTGTTGGCCACCGGAGGTTGATTTCCACGTCATTGACTACTTCGAGCACACAGATGACTCCATTCTGGAACCAGGTCAGGGTCAAGCCAAACCTTGATCGGGCACGTGGATGCATAAGCACAACGAACAAGGCGAATTCTCAATGTCAGGCTGAATAGGGATTACACATTACACATCCATTGCTGATCTATTCGCGTGTTTTTTTTCTCCCCCCTCCCTCGCTAGCTCGCGCGCGCGCGCTCTCTCTCTCTCTCTCTCTCTCTCTGGTGGGCTACTGCAATAAACTTTTTGTTTCAGCTGATCCTCATCCTGATTTGATGCCTTACCGTCGCCGTAGCCACTGCGGTGAGCCTTGATGCTTCACTTTGACCCTCTCAAAACTGAGAACCCATAACCAAGGATTGCTATTTCCGATGCCACCACCCCAACTAGCATAGACCCAGATACTCTAGGGGGTTGGAAGATGTTGGAAGACTACTTTCCTCTATAATATTTTTATCTGGCCAATTCTCAGGGTCGATGTTAGTTTTGGGGATGGTAATCATCTTCGAAACATTTCCAAAATGCATTTTCGGGATTCCATGGCATTGTTAAGGTACGTATGTTAAGGTCATGTTGGCAGACGTCGGCTCAGCCGAGATGTTTCGTTGTTCTTTTCGTCGCCCTGGCCGATGGGGGGTTCTTTCCTCATCGGCTATCTATGCATTCTATGCGTCCCCGCCTGTGTGGCGAGGTACTTGGCACATTTCAAATCTGTTGAGGTCGTTGATATTTCGAAGGATGTGATGAATGTCCTGCCGCAACCCACCGGCTGCAGCTTTCAATCGGCGAAGGTGTTGCACGACTGCACTGAGACAAGGACTGAGGCTCTCCCGGCTGGCCAGCTTCTACGTGCGCGGGTGGATTGCGGCCAGGCCTTTGGCTTCCAAAACCTGACTCTGTATGAGGGCAGAGGGTGGTGTGGTCGGCTAAGTTACAGGAAGTACGGAAACAGCTCGGACATGAAGGATCCTACGGCTGCGTGGATTCCATGGATTTCCAATGACCTCTTGACAATCCAGAAGGGGGACATCGTAGACATCCAGTGTGTCTTTTTGCCCTTTAGGTTTCTTGTGACAATGCGACACCGCAAGACTTTCAAGAACAGCACTGCCATCGTAGACAGCTCCTGGTCAGCAAGACTTCATATCATTCTGGATGGCATCATGGGTCCTGCGCCTTCGTTTCCTTTCTTTGGAATCAGATTAACTCATCCTGTATCGGAGTCAGAATCTTGCACCGCCAGTCTGGCAAAAGCCTACACTTGGAAGATGACCCTGAAGAAGTCGCTGAACTATAGCCATTGGGTCCACTATTCCAGTCCAGCATTGGAGCTTTCCCCTTCAATCTTCCCCAGGGTCGATCTTTGTTGTGAGCGTAGAGGTGAGATTTTCATGGTGGACAAGGATTCCTTGCACTTGACGGTGCTGGAAAATCCGAACGATTCGCCGTTGGGACCCAAAAAACCGCCATCAGTGAAGCTGGACCCAAATTTCTACAGTTCGAGCACTGGCATCAACAGCTACACAGTAGAGTTCAAGCTGGAAGTGGATGCTCGTGCACTCCCCCCTGGCACCAAAAGAGTCGCTGTCACCTTGAGCATTTCGCTTCACAGTGAGGTTGACTGGACCACTCTGATGCTTCCGGTGAACAGCACCGGAATGTCCAGTGGATTGAAATCCTTCGAGTCATGGGTCAACTGGTTGATGGTTTTGGTCATCTTAAGCCTCCTGGTGGCTGCTGTGTGCTATGTCCACCAGGAACGCAGCCTCTTTTCACAGCCGCCGACCCACAGCTGCGCAGCTCTGGAGATCATGTCACGTTGATCAGTGGTCAAAACATGTTTTCGCCCCAAAGGCTGGATCCCCCACATTTGGAACCCCCAAAATGACCGATCCAAGGTTCTAGGACACAGGGGGCTTGGATTTTCCTTGGCCAGTGGCTTCGATGTTTGGGAAGACCCACAAAGAGCCCTAAGACCCATAGATCTTCGTGATTTGTACCAGGATGATATTGCAAAATATTGCAAAGATCTATTGCAAAGATCTGTAAACAGGATCCGTAGTTACACGTATCACACCGTATCACACTAGAGCTAAGAACCCCTTTGTCTTGCACAATTTCCATGGAATTTTTTGGGACCAATGATGGCACCCCGATTCTCACAAGCTTCCCATAGTGGTTTCTATCATGGGAGTAATGGGAGTAGTATGGGAGGCAGGAGGCCGGGGGAAGAATCTTCATTCACCATGATCACCATGTCCAGAGTCCAGATAGGACTGTCCAAATATATTCACCCTGGGACAGTCCTCTGTCGTATTCAGCACATCTCCATCTACAATCATCTGCATACATTGCATGTGCAAATTATATCAAATTGTGGAAGACCAGGTTCAAGAAGTAGCCAATTTTGAACTGTTGCAGCTGTTATCCATGCGACTGATGTTCTTGCTTCTTTCATATGCCGAATGGCTTGGCGGCAGATGTATCAGTGACCCAGGTTAGTCCCTCAACGCGGGGTTTCCCATTCATTCATGGGTTGTAAGCTGTGAAGTAATATAAATTATAAATTAAACATTGCACAGTGCACCGGTCCACTTTATATAATGATGTTAGATCCCAACCTTTCTCCTGTGGTTCATTTCCAGGATACCATCCACATCAACTTTCCTGCAGAAAATACCGTGGCGTTTCCCATGGTTTCAGCCTGCAGGTGACCCGGCGCGGATCTGCAAAGTCGCCTGCGGAGAAAACTTCTCCGCCGCGATGAGCGAGCAGGGCGAGCTGTGGGTTTGGGGACGGAACGACTACGGTCAGCTGGGCTTGGGGGAAGAGGCGGGGATGATGGGATGACGGTGCTGATGGGGATGAGATCGGGACCCATGGCCAAGGTGCTTGTGTCTTGTATTGACCATGGCCTCCCATATGATATCATATGGCGAAATATGAGCGTTTGCTTCTCTTACTAGTGAAAATTGATGAGAGACATGAGACATGATCAAACTTTGGTATCGGCATTTATTTACCACCAAAGAAGATCAGACCCCATTTTTATCACAGCATCATTCATGGATTATCATATTAACATATATTAATACATATATATATATATATACTAGCATATCGAATCATCCATTCAATTATCATATTAGTTAAACTAACTATTAACATATTCACCATTATTCACTATATCATATCATATTAGTTAAACTAACTATTAACATATTCACCATTATTCACTATATCATATCATATTAGTTAAACTCACCATTAACATACTGTAGTTGACTGTAATATTATTTCAAATAATATCACCATTCATTATGTTATATTAGTTAATAATGATGATTGCATTAGTTACAATAATCATCCACTCATTATATCATAATAGCTAATGTATATTAACATATATAGTTAATAATGATGAATGATGAATGGATATTAGTTAATAATGATGAATGATGAATGGATATTAGTTAATAACGATGAATGGATGATGAATGGATATTAGCTACTAATGATGAATAGGTTTGTTATAATCATCCATTCATTCTGGGTAAATTATAACGACCTCCATGTTCTCCCTCACTGGGAATGATGGTTAGTAGGGGTGACTACCCCCAAATGACCTTATTTCAGGTTAGTGAATTATTATGATTGATCATATTGATCCAGATTCATTGTTAACTTATTAGTTATATGATTTATAGTAACATATAATATAGTTGATAATAATGAATGGAGTAGTTAGAATGATTAACTTTATATAGTTAGCAATGATTATTGCAAATTTACCAATATTTGAGGTTAACAATTAAAATATATATCTTTACTATTAATATTTAATTCATATTAACTAATCATTGAAAGAACATAATCCATGAGTTATAATAGTTAACTGTAATGGATTCGTTATAATTAACATTAAGTAACTATATGTCTACCGTATATATCATTATGTCAACTATATTATATTAACTATTAGCTATATGATTTATGTCAGTTATCTATATCTAGACCATGAACTATATATATATAGTAGATGATATAATTAACCATCATTAATGGTATATATCATGAACCATATTATTAGTTATTGGTGATTAGCTATTAGGCTATATTAACTATTAGTTATGACTAATATAAAACTATAACTATAACTGATATTTATTTTTTAGTCCTCAGTTATGAGTTATAACTATTATATTAACCATACTATGATTATATTTATATTAGTTATCTATATCTTAACTCACCATTTTCGCGCAGGCTATGGGTGACATGTACTCGGCGGAGCGCTTCCCCCGTCTGGTGCGAGCGCTGCCTTTGGAGGGACACAAGGCGGCCATGCTGGCGATTTCATGCGATTTCCATGGTGGGTTCACGGTGGTTTAAGCATCAAAAATGGTGGTTGAGTGGGATTTCTAGTGGGATTTCATGGGGAAATGAATAGTTTTAGTCAATAGTACACCCCATGAGTGATGATAAGAAATGATAAGAACTAAGAACCTACTGTATATCCACTTATTAGTTATGCAGTTAGTTATGTATATATATATATACATACATAATACCCTCCTGCAATCAAATTTGAAACGTGGCAATGGACAATCCCCAAAGGATTTTTTTTTTCCGGAATTCATCGATGACAGGATTTTCCAGCCATGTTCTCCCGCCTGGAATCATTGTCAATTTTAGGGAATGAAATCATCCCCATTGATGGCACTATTCAGGTTAAAAATGATAATTTACCCAGATTCATATCTGGTTGGTGGTTTGGAACAATGGAATTTTATTTTTCCATTCAGTTGGGAATGTCATCATCCCAACTGACTTTCACTCCATCATTTTTCAGAGGGGTAGGTTGAAACCACCAACCAGTTAACCATTAACCATCATTAACTATATAATAACCATCATCATTAACCATATATTACCCTTTGGTAAATTAACATAGACCCTGAAAATCACCAATTTTTAGAGGAAACTAATCTTTCAACCCCGACAACTGGCAGGGTCGAACTGTTAATTTACTGGAGGGTAACAGTATATTGACAGCATATTAACCACAATGGTAGGTTGAAACCACCAACCAGTTAACCATCATTAACCATTATTAACCATCATTAACCATCCTTAACCATATAATAACCATCATCATTAACCATATATTAACCATATATAAACCACAATGGTAGGTTGAAACATGTTGAAACCACCAACCAACCAGATCTCCACGGTTGGAATCCCCGGTGTTTCGTTAAATCGGGAGGTGGTGGACTTCGCCTGTGGCGAGCACCACGTGATTTGTGTCACCTCGGAGGGACAGCTCTTCGAATGGGGCGATCGCAGTTGGCTGGAGCCACACCGGGTACTGCCTCCACAGATCGAAGATGAGGAGAGCCCCATGGGAAAATCCGAAAATCCCATGGGTTTTTCCGGGAAAACGATAGGAAATTCCACATCTATAGTGAATTTACCCGAGGATATCAACCCAAATAAATAGAACAAGTGTATTCAGGGTGTGAATGTGAAGATATTTACTTTATATTTTCAGGTTTTCCTCTTTTCTTCCTTTTTTTTCCCCACCTGCCAGGTGAGGGTTGTTGGATTTTATGTCAGTTGCCTCCTCCTCCTGCCGCCTCCTGCCTCCTGCCTCCTCCTCGTCCTCCTTGTCGTCCTTGTCGTCCTCGTCGTCCTCGTCCAACTGCGACCCGCGATCCACAGTGTTC
>Ga0126342_10014992_pt1 | contig 13624 bp, 12 predicted proteins | sample Cyp1metagenome_FD_92528 | JGI IMG/M metagenome (GOLD analysis project Ga0126342, IMG submission 92528) | Coral microbial communities from Lord Howe Island, Old Settlement Bay, Australia - Cyphastrea 1 metagenome | ecosystem: Host-associated > Invertebrates > Cnidaria > Coral ...
ACATATATACATAAATACATATATATATATATATATACATATATACATATATACATAAATACATATATATACATATATATATACATATATACATATATACATAAATACATGTATACATGTATACATGTATACATATATACATATATACATATATATACATATATACATATATACATATATACATATATTTGTATGTGTACATGTACATATACATATACATATATGTACATATATATATATATATACATACCTATATATATATATATATACATACACAATGTATAGGTATACGTATACACATATGCACAATAGTACACACACATTGTCTGCTCCATTGTCTTTTATGGGACGATGGCGATGAGACTTACAGCCCCAACGGATGAAATGATATTGGACATCAATTCAGTGAGCTGAGCCATGGTCCGAACTAGTGGCGGCTCTTCAATTAAACATCGCCCAAACTCTACAGTAGGATCTAGAGACTGTGTTCAAACTGTTCAACATGTGTGTGGGTATGGGTCAAAATTAGGTGCCCCGACAATTGGATGGTTTATGCTAAGAATAGGCTTACATCTGCGTTCCCCCAAGTCTTTAATTGTTTACCCATTCCCATGTCTGTGGGGAAACATTTGCCACCCCCCTTCTGTGTTTTTCTTTCTGTGTAAGGATAGGACTTTTCCTCATCGCTCACATGAGTGGTGGGCAAAATTACTGACTACCCGCAATGGACATGGCCAAAGTGGGTGGTCCCCCTATCGGTTGTGAAGGTTTGTGCTTCCATGCTATGTGCAAAAATAGGGTATCGGTGGTGGTCCCCTATCGGTTGCGAATGCTTTGGCACAAAATTTGAACACCCCATGTCCACTCCCCACTACTTTAGTCTTCTGCTAATTTTGTCGGTTACCCTCCGGTAATTTGTTACATAGCTATTGAAAATGGCCCATTTATAGTTGATTTACCTATTACGAGTAAGAATGGTGATTGTCCATAGTTTTTTGTATGTTTACCAGAGGGTACTCACATGAAAAGTAGCACCCAACACGTCCCGCATAGACCAGGGTACGGTCGCGACATCTCCATCAAGCTGCGACGCAGGCCCTGCGTCACGCCAACTGGGTAGTTGGATGGTGAAAAACTGGAGGGGCTACCCCTGTTTTGGTGGGAAAATGGTGCGAAAATGGTGGGAAAACATGATGAACTGATCAAGCTTGTTGGGTCGCGCTTAGCTTGGAGCCATGACAGTCGTGCAGGGGAGCGACCCAACAGAGAACACACCAAATATACCAGGGTACATCTTTCATAGCCATCTGGGCTTTGCTTGAACATCTTCGGGAAGAGCCCTGTAATCCGTGAAAATTGGTGTAAAGCCTTATTTTCCCAAAGAAACTTGCCATTTCACTGGGGGTTTGTCATCCCCCATTTTCATCCATCTTGGATGACGCACGGAGCCCCTCAACACCAGCCTTGCCAACTTGGCCGCCCACGTCCGTAATGGTCGTTTGATCCATGTTTGCCACCTGAGCACGGCTAAATGTCCGGAGCATGATGAGCATGTAGCATACCGTCCAACTTCGGGCGATAATCCCTGGATTGAATCACCGATGAAAAATGTTTGAGGGTTCAACAATCAGGTTTCCCAGATAGTCGAAAATGTTAGTGTTTCCTCCTGAACAAGCGTTGGCATCACTTTTTGGGACGTGCCTGTCTGGGCGAGCAGGAAAAAAAAACATTCCTTCCAAGCTGTGCCCCAGTGCGCCCCTTCCCAACTCCCAAACCGCTGTGTTCCCAGACCATCTCAGATGCAGTGTGCCCACTATGTCCACACACCAAGACCTGGCCATTGCAGTTCCCTCCCAAGCATCCCAAGCATCCCAAGGGTAGCCTCCCGCACCCCGCGCCTCGCAGGGAACCTTCAACAAGGTCCCCAGCATCTTTGCCAAGGTTCTTCCGTAGGGCTCGAATTTCATCCCCTCCCAAGCGTCACCGGCAGGGTCCCCCGGGCAACCACAGCAATTTGGCTGTTCTGAAAAAACATGAAGAGTTGGATTGGTTCCATTCACCATCCTGTCCCAACCATGGGTCCAATAATTGGGAGGTATACTTACTGTAGTCTATTCGGCCGAGTATGTGTTCACCTGGACTGGTGGCTTTTTTATGGGTCAAATATCAAAATATATAATGGTTTTCTCACATGTTTATCATCATCTATGGCGAGGGCGGTTATATTCTACTAGTTATTATCTTGTAATTATCATTATATGTTTTTAAGCAACATCATCTATTGTGTCTAATTGTTATTGTGTGTGTGTGAGACTGTATATATATATATATTGTTATATACATATATATATATATCCAAACAATTCCAAACACCGTTGATTGATTCGTTGTTGCTGAAACCACCATTGATTTCCTAGGGATCTGGACTACCCATCAGCTTCAACCATCGTTTTTGGTCTCGCCAGGGGCCTTGTCACAGAATCCAGCCGTCAGGCTGTCGCCGTAACCTCCAGAAGAACCGATTTGTTGGACCTACCTACCATATATGCAAGGTCTAGGGCCATGGTTACGGGGATATACCCCCCAAAATATGGTTTTATATGGTACAGTAGCTCCAGTTTAGGTAGCTGAAATGGCCATTGAAACTAGGAAGCCTTGTCGTTGCAGTACACAAATGAAGAACTCCATACAGGGTATCATGTCCCGCGCCAACCTTCCCATGTTTCTACCAGCCCATGGCTGCTTGGGAAATCCTGAAACACTGCCAATTCAAGTTTTGGTAGCCCAAAATCGGGCTGGGCCGACTGAAAAATCACACTACAAGAATGAAAAACTATGGATGTTATAAAAACAGATCGGTAGTTCCAGGTTTTTCGGTAGTAGAAATATCGTTGATGTCTGCCACCCACCAGCCCTTCCAGGTCAAAGGCACAAAGGATGCTGTACTTGGGTGAGCCCGCAGGAGATTGAGATCGGAAAACGATCTCAGGGTGGCCACGGTTGACCGCAGCCCGTATCGGGTACTTGGGGCAGTTCCTTCCGGTCATGGCTGGGAAAATCATGGAAAATCCCCAAATGATCGATGATTTTCCACCAAAGAACCTCCATAATTTAGTTCTGTCTGGGATTTCACAGCTAGCCATGTTTGGTGACACCATAGTTGCTATAGGGGGGGGGTCGGATCCCAACTCCAAGTCGCCCAACTCTCCTGGACGGAGAATACCATGAGAATCCCCGAGAATGTTCGGACCCCAAAACGCACTATTTGCAGATCTCAGAAGTGATAATCTGATAACTTTACATGTAAAAAATGAGATAATCTGATAATCTGATGATTTTTTACATGCTCAAAATGCTGTGCTGTGAATTGAACGGAACTAGTAGGAACTGTGAGACGATTCGAAACATGGGGAGGTGGGTGTCAAAACGGACGGTTCCAATCCCAGGGAGACAACGTGAACACAGCTGAAATTTGCTACCATACATGCAGATGGGTTTCTCCGCCAAAACCGCCAAAACATAGATTATCCAAGTATGATGATCAAAGCCCTATGTTTGAGATTTACATAAATCAATGAAACATCCGCACTTTTAACAGTCAAATCCTCCTGTTATCATCATTTTGCAAAAAAAAACATGGAATTCAGAGTCAACTCACGCCAAAAAGACACCCATCCTAAGTGGTCCAAGTGGTAACCAAGTCACAGGCATGTGGCCCAAGTTGGGCATCTTCTTCACGGTGGCGATGGGTCTCTCAATCTGATGGGCCTTAAAATAAAAGAGGAGCGGTAACTCAAAAGAATGGGGCGGTGCCCAAAAAATGGATGCTTTGAGGTACATCTACATGCAGCATTGCATACATATAGATGTGTGTGTGTGTATGATATAAATAGTATGATGATTTATTGTCAATTTGACTATTGATGTCTTGAATCATTCATGGTTCAATAATTTGTTGTTATGTGATAAATACAAGTAGATACATTTATAATATATATATATATGTATGTATGTGTGTGTACCATAGATATGTGTGTCTACATATAGATGCATAAATAAATTTGCACATGTATAGCTACGTCGTACAGGTAGGTAAATGCGATATATTATATATAATATGTATATACGCATTAGACTCTACCGTGTATATATCCACCAAATGCACTACATATGTATATGTACTTATATAAGTTATAATATACATATAATTGTATATACACGTATATGCATACGTGTGTATGTATATATATATGTATATGTACATATATACACATGTGTGTGTATCCGCTTCCAATATCAATATTAATCAATATGTATGCGTATCTATCGTATACATACATATGAACAGCATACACATCTAATGGATATAAAAACATAGAGAGATGGGGAGACATTTCCACCAGAGATTTTACCCAGAAGATCATTGCTGACTACCTATTCTCCTTGCTTCCGTAAATGTGAATCCGATGTACCAACTATGGCTTGCACGTCCATACCCAGGTCATGGATACAGCATTTTGGACGGCTCAATAGTAAACATAAACATGTCAATCAATCTGCGATCCCCTGGTTGCCCATACTAAAATCCTCATTGTTGTTCGTTGCCATATTATAATATGTTGCCATCTCCATCTTTCACGGCAAATCCCAGTTAGCAGTCAATCATCCATTGTGGGGGTAGCAGTTTAGTAGCCGATTTCTGGTAGTAAATTCATGCCATGTTGGCATCGAGACACCATCGCATGGAACTGGATCCGACGAGAGCCGCGATGACCTACCAACTGCAGGCCATTGGTATGTGTCTTGGGTACCTCAAAAAATGAACTTTTGCCTTACTAAGGAATGACCAAAACCGGTGTTCCTCTAATCTTGACCCATTCCAACTTGGGTCCTACCCTCTGGTAAACTAACATAACTATGGAAAATCACCATTTTCAATGGGAAAATCCATTATTTCAATAGCCATTTTCAATAGCAAACTGTTAGTCATAACCAGAGGGTACAGTGACGATGTCAGGGTTTTTGGGGAGTTGTCACTTGCCGTGCCACCGAAAATCTCACCAGAAAATCACTGGAGATATGGTGGAGATTTCTGTACTTGGCTCATCACGGATCACCACTTGGCATGATGATCATCATTGGGTATCCCCCAATTTTGGACAAAGCCACATGCTGTTGGTCCACTTTTTTTTCATCCCACTATATTCCATCATCTCCCCATAAGACTCGGTTTTCGGCTCGGTTTTCTGGACTTTTGCCCCTATGATGCCATGTTTTTGTCGGTGAAATCACCATTTTTTCTGGTTGAAATATGGGGAAATCCTCCATGTCTGGCATGTCTGGTGAAAACATGTGAAAACCCTGGTGCCTTTGGTGCGCTGTCCATGTGCTCCATGTGCTCCATGGTTTCCATGAGCTCCAGTCCCGGCAACGTGTGTGACATGTGCTGGGGCACTGTCCATCGCCACCATCCTGACTTCTCACGCGGTGCGTAAGAAACAAATGGTGAAGTGGTTGGAAATGGTTGGAAACAATCACCCCGCAAGCAATCATGAATCATGATAATAATAGTAATCACAATAATTATTATTGTAATAATAATATGTGATAATGATCAGTTAGGATAATCATAAATTATATGATACGTAATCATAGTTGCAGTAACAATGATGATGATGATGATGATGATGATTTTGATGATGATGATGATGATGATTTTGATGATGCTGATGATAATGCGAATAATGCGAATAATGCGAATAATGCGAATAATGCGAATAATGCGAATAAAGCGAATAAAGCGAATAATGCGAATAATGCGAATAATGCGAATAAGGGTTGAAAGGCACTTGCAGATAGGACAACCACCAGACTCGGGCTAGTCTTGGAATTTCTTGTATATGGCCAGTTCCACATATTTTCAACATGTTCCCCAAAAAAATCCCAAAAAGTCTTGAAATTGCGTATTCCACAACATCCGCAACATATTTCCACAATGTTCCCAAGGAATACCCACCGGACCAGACCCCCTCAAAAATCGGCTCCTGCAGGTGGGTAACACACCTCGGACTCCATGGATGACGTGTTTCTCCTGGAATCTCATGGAAGAGATAAACTGTTTGGAGATATAATAGGGATATCATATGGATATAGTGTGGATATATCACCGGCAATATGATTCTTTTGGTGCGTATGAAAATGGGATGTACCCCCCTCAAATTGGCACTTTAAGAGAAAAATGATGATAAACCCATGGCATTTTGGGGTGTCCCTATTCTCAGGCAAACCCACAACGGAATATGGGATGTATAAACATTGAAATCATCTTGAGGGAACCTTTTTCGACATCAAAATCTTCACAAAATTCTCAGTGATACGACCTCAGTAAAATTTCTGCACCAATCGAGCAATGGTTGAAGAATGATTGATGCGTTAATCCTCGCAAATCATCCAGCTTGTTGTCTAGGTGCTTTCCTCAAAAAGCATTCCAAAACCCAAGAACTTTCAGCAACGTTTTCAAGAAATCTGACAAACAAACGAAAAAGATTAAACAACAACTGTCTTAAACAGGTCTTTATTTTAAGAATCTTGAAAAACAAAGTCACAACTCCACCCAGCGGCCCAGCGACCGGTCCTGGTGAGGCTTCAGCAAAGTGGGATAGGGCACCAGCATCATCGTCGCGGGAAAAATTCACCGCGGTTCGCCCAGGCCGACGCGCTCGGTGGGCTCTGGATGGCTTGAGCTTTGCAGCCCGGCCCCGGCGAAAGGCAGCTTATGTGGCCATCGTTTATGGGTTCCATGTTCAATATAGGGGGTGTAATGACAATGTCATACAACATAATAAAACTGCAATATGTAAATAAGTATAGCTATGGTATATCATAAACAACCACGATTACCATGTTATTAACAAATACTTCAATGGCAACAACTATGATTGTCCTGTTATTGTCGGTGATGGTTTAAACCCCATATATATATACATGTATATATATATACATATATATTATATAATATAATATATATTATATTAATATAATATATATTATATTAATATAATATATCCTAGTCGGTCCAAGTCCTCGCTAAACTAGGCCTTTGCTAAAGGCCTGGTTGAACTAGGCCTTTAGGACTGAGGTTCTCCCTGTATGTGATTCTCCTTGAGGTCGTATTCTTGTGAGACTTAGCCGAGTAAGGTCCCACCCCCAAATGTATCCCCATGCTTGAAAAATTCAGGGCGCACCTTCGAGATTTGCGAAAATAGTGACACCATGAAAAAAACATGAAAAGGCCATGAAAAACAAGTGAAAACCCCGTGAAAAGGCCGTGAAAAAACCGCAAAATATATTGTACTACTGTACCTAAGACTATACAGCCTGTGAAACCAAAACACAATCGGTTCTGTTTTGCATCTCAGCAAGCACTTAGCTACGTAATGGAGTGATAGATTGAGTGGCAATGCACAGAAAGTTCGCTTGCAAACTGTCTCTTCCTATTAGATTCACACATCAGATTCCAAATAAACATGCCAGTCCGGCTATGTTTTTTAAGTATAAGTACCCTCCCTTAATCCAACCCAATGGAAATAAACATATGAGATCTCAGATGTTTTCCCCGCAAAAAACAAACAAAACATGGATTTCCACGGATTTGTTCCCGCTACGCCCTTGGACCCCCCTGGCATGCCAGGGACCCCGACCCCTTTGGTTCCCAAGGGATTTTCCACGTTGAGATCCTTCACGAAATGCCTGGGAGGCAACAGGAAGCTGCAGCCATGGACCAAGATGATGAACGATTCCTCTCATAGCCATGGTTAAAATCACCATTTTTAATAGGTAAACCATCTATTTCTATAGGCCATCTATACCATGGCTATGTTAAATAACCAGAGGGTATGTTCCATTATTTCCCCATCTTTCAACATGATGAAAAACATGATCAACCTGAACATGAACCACATCTACCGTATCTTGCCATTTTTTCCCAGGAGCTTCACATGAAACTCGCCGAACCGCGGCTTGGATCCCCGGCCGCTTCAGAAAGAAGTCCGAGAGCAACGGGGCATGCGCCAGCGACTGCAGGGCCGCATTTAAAAAGCACCTGGGGTGGGTGGAACTGGCGGAACTTTCACAACTGGAACGAAGAAAACACAAAGATGGATGTTTCATAGTTCCAATATCCGCTAGTATCAATATTGATGTTTATAGATGTTTATAGTAGTTGATTAATATTGATTAATATTGATTAATGTTGTTTATATAATGATCTTTATCAAAGATGTATCAATATCCACTAGTATCAACATGTACCAACTAGTATCAATCGATCTACTTGGTACAATAGCTCTTTCTGATAGAAGAGGTGTGTCTGAAAATATACGGTATACCGATACTAGAACTGGCCATTTCCATAGGGAAATCCTTGGGGTAGACCATGGCATTACAGCCGCCACGCTATGGGAAATCACCCTTCTTTCATAGGTAAACAATCTATATATAATCATCTAATGTTAGTAAAGCAATGTCATAAACCACCCAAAAAAGTTGATGATGTATAGCAGCCATAATCTAAATGCTGTCATTGGGGATCAGTGGATCCTATTGCTTTACCAACAGCTATGATTCATCAGCTATAGCTCACCCAGGCTGCAGCTCAGTCACGTATTGCCCAAATTGTAGAGGCCCACGGGGTTTTCTCTCCTCCGGCACCTGAACGAGGCATCGCTGTGACGGCGGAAAATTGATCCAAAGCTTGGAGGTTTTGGAGCTTGTCTTGTAGGTTTAATATGAATATTATATGAATATTATATGGCCCAGTGATGATTTACCTGTTGGAAACGGTAACTTTTCGTAGTTATGTAAAATTACCAGAGGGTAATGGTACTTTAATTACATGTTCTTACAGTATATGGTTTAACAAGGATAATCCTGGGATATTGATATTGATTGATTTACCCTCAGCAGTCACCAGACATTGCAAGCTTGGAAAACCCCTCTAAATGGAAGTGTTAATTGAAAAATCATCGAACTCAATGGTAGATTTTCCAGCCGGCCATGTTTGAACAAACTTTTGATGATTACTGGTCATTTTATTGGGATCATCCATCTCATTTGCGGGCATGCGTCTTTTGCAATGAAAACGACATCAAAGGACCAAGCACTCAGGAACTCAACCCACCAGCCACAACCGACCCTTTGGCGGCCCCAACTTGCTCGAGCAAGAAGTGCCCTGTGGCGGACAAACCCCGTTTTTCTTCCCGGAATCAAACATGGCAATGAGAATTTTGGAAATCCCAAAAAAATATGCATTGAATTTGGGAACAACATCTTTAAATGGAAGGTTTTCCGTTGCTACGTTTGATTGCCGGAGGATAAAGAATGATAAAAATAGTCAAAACAGGTTCCTATCCAGCTGATTTTGGAACTACTCAAACGAGTGTTCTGTAAAATTGTCATTGATTGTGGGATATATATTGTCTAATCGATGGTATCTTCCCATTTCTTGTATCATAAAATAGTGAGGTACATGTCCATTATCCCATTGATATCAATGTGTATACCCAAATGGATAAACGTAAAGGATAAAAATTAGGTTATGTAGTACCATAATTGTCCATGAATTAATCATATGAATGGTATTGGAATAAGTGACGGCTATGGGTCAAAATCCCAGGTACCCTTGTCGTTTACCCCAAAATAGCTGGCAAACCGAGGTTCATCCTATATATTGGGCCCATAGGTTTCAACCAATCCTCAAATGTGCCATGGTCATGGTATATGGCTTGTGGATGCTTGTGGCCATTCCACCACCATTCGAAAATCGATGGATGACCATCTCTCCAAGGTGTTTTTAGTCCCTCTGGATGGACAAAAAACAGTATACAGCTTTAAAAAAAAAACAAAAAATGCACTAGATCCCCTATCAATGGATTGGTTTAAGGGAAAATGTGCAGGAAAACCCCATATTTCATGGGAAAAAATCGATGGTTTCCGGTTAAGATTTTCCCAACAAAACCAATCCATTGACCCTAATCATCCCATAGGATTCACCCATAGGACGACTGTCCCTGCCATCCCCCTTGGTTTTTGCACCTCAGCGGCTGGAACGGCCGCTAACGCCGCTGGCGGCTCAGAGGCGACGCGCCGATCCCTGGAGGCAGGCGGCTAGTGATTCATGTGGGTGTATGGTGAATGAATAAATGGCAGTGTGTCAAAACCTTGTACCCCTGGTGAACATGAAAATAGCTGGTAAATGGATGTTCATCCCCCTAAAAATGGTATTAATAGGTATTGATAAAAAGGAAAAAAATAACTATAGACTATATAGTTAGTCTAGAGTTAGTCTAGAGTTAGTTTAAGTTGATGTATTATGTTTAGCATGTCACTGTTGGATTTGAGGGTAGATATGTCATGATGTCTCTATAGTCAGTGGGGCTCATAACCGATCTGCAGCTAATGGGATGATACTAAATCAACTTGAAAATTAGGGTGTGCCCCGGCCACCCCAGATACGTTTCGGGGTAAAAATTGCTCTATAAAGAGATCCCCTTGTGGCTACGCCTGAATGAATGGGGTGGAGCAACCTTGCAAAAGTTGTGATTGTTTGGTGAATATCATGTTGAGAATGAAAAAAACTGATATTTTTCTTGGAGGCTTTCTGCGTCTTGGACTTGTCTTTGGATATATTTTTGGGAAAATGGGTCCAGGTGACATTTTTGGGATATGTTTCGGATGTTGTCTTTTGGCTTTTGGACAAATATTGTTGGCTCTTTGGGGCAGGAAAGCTCTGGCTCTGGTGGATTTCGGCGCAGCTGAATGGACCATTGAACACTGGGGATGCGTCAAAGCCATGACTCCCCTAAGGCTCGCCCAGTGGTGAACTGGTAGATGGCTTTCCTTAGAGTTGTTTACCACCCCATTAATTGTGGAAATCAACGAAATTCCATCAAATCTCGGTGTGTAAGTTCGCCGGGGTCGTCAAGCCCAGATCTTTCTTCGCTGAGTGAAGGCCCTACCCCCCAAAAAAAAGGTGGCGGCCGTTCAGTTCTGGCAAACAGAATACTCCGTTGGCGCAGATTTTGGTCATAGGCTACCCCAGTTCATCCATCGGCGAATCATCATTCTCCCCATCGATGGCTACAACTGTGGAGTCAATCCCACATTTTCCCAAAACATCCCAGCTGGCCTCATCTGATGGAAGAGCTGATAGGGGCTACCGCTGATGCCCACCCTGTGCCAAGGCCAAGATGTAAAAACGTGTGTCCGGCGGGGAAAATGGGGGGAAAACTACAAAAATGTTTAGGGGAGTTCAAAGAAAAAGCTGGGATTTAAATGGTGGTAAGATAACTTAAGCTACAAAAATTGGTTGGGACACGATGGGAAAACAAACGATGTGGACATGGAGAAAGGAAATAAGAATAAACTATAAACCCATGTCAAAAACCACCTCTGGAGGTTTCCAAGAAATGGGCATGGCTCAAAAATGGAATACGAGTCTCTGTAATTCAGAACAAATTAATTCCAAACACAATTTTCACAGCATTTCTGATTGTTCGCCTTCCCCGGGACCCCGCCCATCAGTGACCATCATGTATGGTGAGGGTCTGCCATGAAACCTTCTGATTTGGCAGTCTACTTGGTGGTCAAGATGGTTTTTGAGCACCAGATGAGCTCGCGCTTGTCCACAAATGGATGAAAAGTCAAGGACGTGGATTGGGAACCGTAGAGAAAAGGGGCAATGTTAATCTCTCACCAGGTGCACATCACGTTGTGAAGCCATCATCTCAGATCTCAAAAGAATTCGGATGATTATAGTGATGAAATGGTGTGAAAAAAAAATAAAAACACATTAATTCCTGTACCGATATGAATACATGTATACATGTATACATGTATACATGTATGTATGTATGTACGTACGTACGTACGTACGTATGTATGTATGTATGTATGTATGTACATTAATATATATGTATATTATTATTATATATATATGTATATTATTATATATATATTATTATATATGTATATTATTGTATATATATATATATTATTATATATGTGTATACTATTATATATATATATATATTATTATATATATATGTATATTATTATAGATATATATAGTAAAATAGTACTATTACATACTTTTGCTACTGTATCATTTGTATGATTCTTACCATGACAACAGTATCCTGGTTGATTAACATCTGTATATCCGTTGATTAATAGGTATATATTCCTGTTGTGGCTTTTGTCTTATGATCATCCCCTGAAGAGAACTCCAGCCCTGCGCGATTTTCTTCAACATGCTGAAATGTTCACATCAACGCATGGCCCTGGTGTGGACCAACTGCGGCTTCTGGTGGCCAGTCAGTTCCACGGTTGCGGAAAACCCACCATTCACAGACATCTGTGAGGTTGCTGCATGTTTGAAACAACCTTCCTTTGTCCAACTGCCACAAAGGTAAAAGCTTGCCATACCCTACAAAAGCCTTGTTAGTTGTTTCAAACTAACTGGGATCATCACCGGGGGGGGACGGATTTTGAAGAATGAAACCACCAAGCAGTAAATACAGTATTGCGCAGAACTCACTGTCAGAACTGACTTTTTGGCACTAGGCTCACTAGGCTTTGCGATCCTTGCAACGACACGAATTTCGCTCTTGGAAGCAGCGAAAGCAGCGCACTCCCGTTCTGGCCTAGGTCACACTCCAAATGGCTGGTCCCAGTGGTACTGGATACTCAAGGATCAAGGCTCCCGACGGACATCTTGGCGCTCGCCCTGCGTCACTGTTTGGAGTCTTCGGATTCTTTTTTGGCATGGCTCAACAATCCAAGAATGAGTTAGCCTTCATACCCAGCGGTGAAATTCTGTATTGAATGAGGATTTAATGGGATTTCATGGGGATTTATATATATATATATTGAATTGTGGCTTGATGATGACTTCATGGTGATTTGACCTCTCAGTTGAGTGGGATGGCTCTCACCAAATATGATAATCTGTGGATTGGGTTGAGAGAAAATCTACAGACAACTGGTTGGTTTTTACCAAATTTGTTGGGGGGTCCTGAAAAAGAAAAAAACTGGCATAGTTAAACTTTGCTGGTGAAATTTTGGGGTAGCCAACTACTGAAAATGCTATGAGTAGCTTTAAAGGTCCCAATTTTCTGGTCCTCCAATGGGACCGGATCTTTGAGACATGCCGTACCCATTTTCTCAGGCGTAGGGACTGAACCTTCGGTTAAAAAAGCGTTGAGCACCAAAAATGTTGATATGACCAAGAATGGGTAAGTGGCCAACAACCCTAGTCAAAATAGTCATAACTCATAACCCAGTTTGATCCGTTTCTTGCAACACGCACCCCCATTTTCCTCCATAAATGTTCCTGCGTTTTGACCCCCGTCGCTCCCCACATTCTCTATTTATGTATGTGTACCTTCTGATAATCTAACAAAGCTGCTAGCTGCGGAAAATTTTGTCTCTTTGTAGATGATTTAGTTGGGATCTGCTCGGTAGGAAACGGCCCTACAAACATCAGTACTTCCAAGGAAAACATGTCGTTGGTCGGCCGCCTTTCCCTTTTCTCTCGCCGATGTTCTCATGTTGAGAACTGCAAATC
>Ga0126342_10014993_pt1 | contig 13623 bp, 6 predicted proteins | sample Cyp1metagenome_FD_92528 | JGI IMG/M metagenome (GOLD analysis project Ga0126342, IMG submission 92528) | Coral microbial communities from Lord Howe Island, Old Settlement Bay, Australia - Cyphastrea 1 metagenome | ecosystem: Host-associated > Invertebrates > Cnidaria > Coral ...
ACATATATATATATATATATGTATAGATATATATATATATATATCTATATATCTATACATATATATATATCTATACATATATAAATATATACATATATATATATCTATATATATATACATATATATATATCTATACATATATATATATATCTATACATATCTATTTTTTTTTCTCCAAGGCTCATGGTGACATGTCTGTCGCGGCCTAGCAACATTGAATTCAGCGGCTTCTGTGCTATGGTGCATAGTCAGGCCCAATGCACTGGTTGAAATCATCAACGACCATTGTTCTACAACGGTCCCAGAAGCATGGGTCGATCTGGCACCCAGCGTCGATCTCCAATCCAGACGCTGTGGCCGCAATGCACCCCCCAAGCGCTCGGCAAAGCGCCGGCGGGTATTCCTTCAAGGACATCGTATTCCAATGCCCAGAACTGGACTTCCCAATGGAGGAGGCTGCTGGAAGGTCCGCACAGACTCTACTCCCATGGATCCATTGACCCATGGTGGGAAGATTAAGCGTCAAAAGTGACGTGGGTTTTGCTGACTTCGCACCTAAAAGACCCTGTGCAAAAGTGAGAAGCTGAAAGCCCTCAACCTGCAACAAAAGCCTCACGATTTCTGTACGCCAAATTGAGGCAGAATCCTCTTTCTTGGGTTCTGCCGGATGTTCTAAAGCTCCGCAGCCGCCCGTGCCACTCAGAAGAACAAGTGCATAGAGGGAGAAAAGCATGAGTTCATTTCCCACAATGACCTGCCGAAGCTCCTTGACAGAGAGCGAACCAAGGCCCCACAGCTCCGCCAGCGTCCGCACAACTCTGGGCCCTCGGCGGTCAGCATGCTCCAGTTGCACCTCCCTTGCTTGACTCCAAGTCTCGCAGGGGGGCCCTGCTAGATATGCGACTACATACTTTCTACGGATTCCATCAAACCACATTTGTTGAGTTTCATATCGTGTGACATCGCCCCAGACTGGACTAAGAACGATATCAACAGACACAACATGTAAAACAACACCTGGGTTCTTTTGGGCACATGCCTCCACAAAGACCTGGAAGTCACCGTGTCTGCGACGACCGGAAAAGGCGTGCAAGATCAGCCGATGCTTGCCAAAGGCCCGAGGCGACTCCAGAGAGTTGGTCGGCAAAACCTTGCTACTCACAAATGCTTCTTCAATGTCGGCAAGCGTGGGAGTGGTTTTCCTCTCAGGCAACTTGTCCTCAACAAAGAAATCCCAGTTCTGCTCACATAGAAGTGCACCGCAAAAGGTATGCAAGTCAGAAATGGAGCCAAAACCATATGCTGCAGCGGAGACTTCATCGCATGTAGATTGGGCATGCTGAACGGTCTGCTCAAAGGCCGTCCATGAAAGGCATCGTTCAATGCCTGCTGCTCGAACCAATCTCATCTTGTCCATCACTGGGCATGTCATCAATAAAATTTCCGCAATATCAGCAAGGAAGTCCGTGTCAAACTCAACAATCTCACGTTGAGGGACCGGACAAGGGAGAGGACCAACTCCAGGAAGCGGAGGTAACAGGCCTCCCTCGGCTCTAACTTGGGCGGCATGTTCTTGGGAGCCTATGCCCGGACACGGCTGTGAGAGGGCACCACGGTTTTGGAGAATGCGGCGGCATTGCTCCTGCTGGCGCAGATGTGCTTTTAACCTGCCAACTGAATGATACTCGCGCAAGCACGCCGGGCAAGCAGTCCCATCAAAGAGCCATCGCAGGCCAGAAATGACCCCGTGCTTGCGGAACATGTGCGCTCCCTCACCCGCTTTGGAACGAAACGCCTTGGAACAACCCAAGCATCCAAAGCGCCCAATGGGTCTGGATGACACTTGAAGGCAGTCCAGTGCACCTGGGACTATTTGATGTTGTGTTGCCAATTCATGGAGTATGTGGAGATGGCCTTGTCGAACTTGGAAGTCATTGCGCCTCTGAAGGGCTGCATGAAGACAAGCTCTTTTGATGAGACCCTTCCAGTATCCGCCATGGTATATCCATAGATATCGCCAGCCCGCCAGGTCTTCACTGGGGTTTCCAAGCGACGTGGTTGTTGCGAGCTGGCTCCACATCCAACATAAGTCATCACGAACTAATGCACACCATTCTTCGTCGGAGTGGAGCACATCCCATGACACACTGTCTTGGCATCGGTGAAGCGTGCCCAGATAACGCAGGCGAGCTCGTCTGAGCAATTCCGACGGCATGGGCAGATTCAGCTTGACACAGATTTCCTCATCACACATGGGGTCATCATGAGAAACGCCAAGCACACGTTTGTAAAACTTGATGATTGCAGAGTGCAAAAACTGTTTGTGAGTCCAAGCACGGATCACCCAGGACTCACATCCATAGAGCAATTGGCTTAGCACCAGCGACTCAAAAAGTTGCACTCTACGCTCAAGCTTGATATGGCGGTTGCCAAAAATTGACTTCTTCAGGCGATTCAACGTCTGATGACCAATGGCAACCCTTCGTCTCATCTCAAGGCGCATGTCCCCAGCGTGGTGCAAGAGTCCACCTAAATGCTGATAAGACCCAACTACAACCAGCTTCTGTGTCTTGTGCTCCCCTACGATTGGGACTGTGCCGTCACTGACTGGTCCAAAGAGCTGCGTCTTGAGCTGTCGCACACCTGGGCCCCTAAGAGAGACCAAAAGCTCTGTCTTCCCTGCTTTCAGGTTGGGAGTCATGGCATGAGTCTCAAAAGTCTCTAAAAGGAGAGACGTGGCAACCTGGGCTTTGGACATGACTGCAGTGCATGATGGATCAGAAAAACACAGGCACAGGTCATCCATCCAGATTGGCCCAGTGTAGGCAATGGGTGGGCGTTCTTGTACACAAGCATCACGGTCATGAAATGGGTCAAATGAGCGTTGATCGGCCACAAATTGCAGTAAGCCCTGCTCTCTCATCTTTTCCTGAAACGTTTTCATCACTCTGGCAAATAAAAATGAAAACGCCGCATCAGCAAATGAGTCGCCAGGGCGCGACCCGATGGTCGTTCGACTGCAATTACTTTGACCTGGGAGCTGGAAAAATGTGTCGGTATGCAACGCCTGGATCACATTTTGATAATGCGGCTGCATCCCCGCTTGGGCTATCGCCGGGTCCTCCCTCAAATGCGCATGCAATTGATGCAGAGTGTCAGTATCCAAATTGAGCCGCTTTGCCAGGGCCGCAATTTCATCATCTGCAAAGCTACAACCAACCGCCAGAGGGCGAAGAACACGATAAAACGCTTCTGTGAGGTCAACCAGCAATAAGGCAACTGAGCGCGACTTCTGTTGATTGCCTCTCAGATACGCTCTTGCCTCATGCAATCCTAAGGTCACAGGAACATGCCTCTTTCCACCATGCTGTTGAGGTTCCATGAAACTTTCCAAAAGCGAGGCTTGTGTCTGCCTCACTGTTCTGTGCAACACTTTTCCAATGTGTGAACTAACGAGCAGGCTACGATATGCAGAGGCGTCCAAATGCGATCCCTTGCCTTTAAAGGCCGGGGCTAAGAGCCCTCCCTTGTGAGAGAGGCTCTCTTGCCCGTGACATACTAGCTTCAGCAGGGCACCATAGAGCTGTCGAGCTAGCTGGGCGGGACATGCGCAACACAGTTCAGAAGGAACACCATCAGGACCGGTTGCCTTGTGCCGCTTGACACGTCGCACTGCCAGTTCCAGGTCAGTCAAGCTTGGGACGTCCTCAGGCTGCAGCTGCAGCTCATGGTTTTGAAAGCTTTGGAGATTGGCAATCCATAAGCGCCTTTGCTCTTCCTCATCAAGGCATGTGGCCCCTTCCATGGTGCCGAAAAAATCAATCCACCTCGTCAAAATTTGATCAGGGTGTTGACAAATCTGTCCATGTTCATCACGTAACATGGGGAGAGCTCTGCGCTTGATGTGTTTCAAGTTGGTCGGCCCCACAATTTGTTTGACAGTGTTGAGAATCGCATTGGCTGGGGCATCATCAGGTAGCGAATGCAAAGCATCTGACAGCGCGTGCTGGCGAGCTTTGCGAAGGCATTTCTTCAATTGCTTCGCCAAACCATGTTGTAATGCCACTCTATGCAATCTCCAGACAATCAGTGTGGTGCCATGGTGAAAGAAACAGTGAGCTTGCTCCTCATTTAGACCTGCACTCCATGCACGAAAACACAGTCTAAGACTTTCACTTCGTTGTCTCTGCCCGATTCTGGTGAGCTGTTTCCTAGCAAGGAGCTTCGCGTTTCTGATTGACCAAATCTCCTGGGTGATGAAGGCTTTCTTTGGAGCTCCCCTTGATTGTGCGCACTTCTTCCGTAGGCAGGACAGATACTGCGCAGTTTGCTGAGCAATGTGTTGCTCAATGTCCGTGTCCCAACTGGGAATGCTGATTGCTCGTAGCTCCTCAGAAATTTGTTCCTTGCATATCTTGCTGCGATCAAACGACCTGCTCTTCTTTGGTCCAGTTTCACTATAGGTTGTTGCAGACCACACCAGTTGAAGGCCTACTGCACTGTGATCATTGTCACCATTGCAAAGATCAAATGAGTCAATGACCTGTGACAAGGTGCAGGCCGAAAGATCATGCACAGGAATACAGACAAAATCGATACAGTGCGTGGAGGCTCCATCCGGCGATCTCCATGTGTCAGTCGAACCAATGTGACAATCAAATGTACACGGGAGACACAGATTCTGCGCAGTCAAGAAGTCTCGCAAAAAAGGGGTGTTCTTGGTAGTGGCAAATGATCTGTCGCCAACTGCAAGGTGATCAGTGCAACCAGGCGATGCATTCGCATCAATCAGCACATAATTTGTCACTATTGATGTGATTGGCAACCAATTGGCTGAATCGTTGCCACCAATCGGCTCTCGCTGCTGTAGTCTGGCCACTTTGGGGCCCATGGGCAACAACAATCCAAGCTTGCCAAAACTTATGGACTACTCTAGTGATCATGAAGCGTGGTTCAACATGAACAACTGCAACGTCACGGGCAGTCAGACATAAGGCTTTACCATCAATATAGGCAAATGGTTGGGAGAGATTCACCCAGAGTTCTACCCCCCAATGGCCACGATCAGCACCGCCTCCTAGTCTGAGGACTCCGTCATTGAGACCACAAATTTCAGCACACCTAGTTTCTTGCATTCCCAGAAAATTGAACTTGTGTTGGATCATCTGCTCTCTCAAAAACTGCGTCTTATTGCTGAAACCCGAGGGACCAGTGTGCAGCGATTGCACATTCGCAGTGCAGAAGCTGAGCTGGTATTGGATGTGGCAATGGCGCAATGCATCAGGCGGCTGTGGAGGCAGCGTGGCAGACGGAAGCTTTGGAGCACTGATATCAAAATGGTCACCCCTGAACAACGGGACACTATCATCCGATGCAAAAATCATCCAAAGATGCTGCAATGCATCTCGCCATCGACGACAATCAAGTGTTTGACGAGGCAACAAGAACGATTTCTCTCTTTCTCGTTTTGCAAGAACATCGACCAAGTCGTTCCATGGGTCACCACTATGTCCAGCAACGTGAGAGAAGCTCAGTGCTTCCTCACCAATGGCTTCCGTCAAGCTTTGAAAAACCGCTCTGAGCAACCTATATGATTGATCTGTGTGTGCTGCTCCATGCGATCCATCTCCTTGCTTTTCTGCAACAAAAGAATCAGTGCAGAACGTAGTCGGGATCGCTGTGTTATGCGCTAAGCGCCACAATGCGCACCACAGAAGTGCTTCACGCTCGCTCGTCTCTGATCCGATCTTTGAGGAGCCAGTGAAATGGGCTGCTTCTGGGTCAAAAAGAACAGGTTGTGCGGACCACCCCAAAAGGTTGACTCTTGAGGTTCCTTGCTCTCCATATTGTTCAGCCAAAACAAGGAATGCCCATGTGTCACCTTGCCCTTCCTCATCCGCACGTAGGGGTGGACGCCTGCGTTGTGCAGGAATGGAACTGCCGTCACAATAGATGAGTAAGCGGTCAATACGCTCGACAGGCTCACACGCATCAATTGCGTCACGAACATGTTCAGGAAGGTCAATGCCGCCCAGTGACGAGCAGAGCATGCAATCCGCTGAGTGGAAAAAATCTGCAATTTCATCCGCTGTGATACCAATATGCAGCCTACATGCGCTCCTACACTCTGAGGTTTTGGCAGCTACAAAGAAAGGATGATCACCTTGACACGGCAGACGCTTGGGCCAAGGTAGCCTGTCTCTACCAGGGATCTCTGCAAGGATGGGCTCACATTGACGGAAGTACACAATCTGAAAATGCTCATCAGTGGGCAAAAATGGTTGTCTCAACGCTGCTCTGTGAAAACCAGCTCCATAGAGAAAACGCATATGTTGGATCTCATTCCTGGGCTGGTCACTTTGACTGAAGATCGGTGGAGAAGTCCCTGGTGAATCAGCTTGGATATAGATGTAGCAATATGCAAACATAGTCCTCATTGCCTTTGGCCAGCAAACCGCGATGGAGGACTCATCATGAATCCAGCAGTGGCACTGGTGTCCCCAAAGAGACAGCTCTTGCTCCACTGCATCATTCGTGATCGGGGAGGGCACTTCAATGAAGCTCGGCAATGCTAGAAAGTCCACCATGCTGAAAACAGTCACCGCTGCATTTGGAGGTGACTCATCCAAGAGTGCAACCAACTCAATAGGCTTCGAGCGAAGACTTGCTTTCCTTTGCAGGAATTCCATATGGTCATTGTCCCAGATCTCTTGAACTTGCTGTTCCGTCAGATACTGGAGTTGAAGGTGAATGGACATCCCATTGCTCGTGACAAAGAATACTTCATCATCAAGGGCTCTCTCTCCACATCTAACCGTGCAGGTTGTGCGCATTTGCTCACATCGTTCATGATAGCCCATGATGTCAACAACAACCTGTCGTAGAATTCGCCTTGGCATCATGATTGCCCATCTACGTGCTTGCCCATGTTGCACCCATGGATCGTTGACAGTGATGAGCAATGAGTGGAAATCAGGATGTGCACGCTGGAGTAAGATGACATGCGCAACTGCCTCCTCATGTTGATCATGTACCGGCGGTGCAACAAGAAAACGGTGGATGTCAAACGTATTGTCAACATGTTCTCGCCATGGCTGCACAATCAACTGTCTCCACTCCAACGCATCATCATATAGTCGCACTGCACGCGGGGCATCACAGATCTGATAGTTGGCATGGTCATTGAACCATACTTGAATGGTAATGTAGTGCTCCATACCACCAGGACCCAGACGAGCGAACTGCTCCCAGTAAGAAAGTAGCGCTCTTTCTAAATCTGGCAAATCAAAACCATGCTGATGTCCAAGGTGTGGATCAAGGTTCTCTTCGTTTTGCTTTTGACAATCGATGACAATCTTGGAAAAATCAGTTTGATCATGACATTGTAGTGGTGCTGGCTGCAATGTGGTGCGCTGTTGATACAAAACTGTTTCATCCAGAGTCTCCTCATCAATGTCAGATGGTACACCTTGTTCCGAACCAATCCCAGATGAGTTAGCATCTGCCACTGCATATGGGGTTGGAATGGTATGGAGATCCTCATCGATATTCGGCATGACGCTGTAGAAGTTGTCAATGTCTTCCGGTTCAATTCCCATTTGGAACATTCTCGCAACGCAAATGGGCGGTGTGCTGACGATGTCATCCTCCGGCGGAGAAAGGGCAATCCTAAAATGGTCACCATGGCAAATTCTCAAAGTACGCCGTGGGTACTGACGAAATATCTCGCCGTTGTGCCAAATCAAACATTTGTTTTTGACATATCTACAATAGTTCTCAAGATCCATTGCACGTAGCAACATCCCTCGTGAGAGAAACTGTGGCAAGTAGATAGGGCTCCTCACATTGACAACATCCCAACTCGGTGGTCGATCATGAAATTCGGTATCCACAAGGACAAAACAATGTGATGACTCCTGTGGTAGATCATGCACATGCCTCGCCAAGACTGCCTGTAATCGTTGATCACGGATGTCTTGCGGTGGAAAAGGGATGTGATAGACCTCTTGAATCTCGTTGCGCTCAAAACCCAGCAATGTGGCAACCTGGTATCTTTGGAGCGCCTGGTTTGCCCAATTGAGCATGCGTTGTGCTGGCTGTCGTTGAACCGAGAAGACAATCGTTTGTTGCCATGCTGGGTCATGAGAATCCGACTCAGTCGACGTAGGGGATGTTTCATCTTCTTCTTGGAAATCATCTTCTTGTCGAACTGCTTGTCGCATGTCAGCAATCGCTGGTTGGGGTGTAGATGATCTCGTAATTGCACCCAAGGCCATAAACGATGTGGCATCAAATTCAGCCTCTTCAGTTGGAAAAATCTCGACAACCAGACTTGTGAAATCATTGGCACGGCGTGGTTGCTCATGCAGAAGTGGAAGCACTCCCGCATAGACTTGGCATGTTCTGGTTACACACTGCAATTCCGCTGGAACCAATGCAATGATTTGAGTTGGCACAAGCACAATGGGAACCACTTGAGCACTTTGAACAATTGCATCGCACTGCATGCCACGGAAAATGCCTGAAACCACTGCCGTGGGTTCCTCATGCATTGCTGGGTGTAGAATTACATGTGCAGCATGGCCTTGGAACACTAACGCTGGGGGTCCTGGGCTGACAACTCCAAAGCTGATATCCAAGCCTGGATCAATGAGATCCTGCCATGTCTCAATGAAAATATCACGCCAAGTTTGCCATTCTGAATCCAGTCGAACCACACGTGGGCGATCATTACGTCGCAGAACTCGACCATGAAGAAACCAACTATTGACATGGATGACTGGCCCTTCTCCAAGACATTCAGTGCGTCCTTGCCTAGCATGGGTTTCGACAAGGTTCTGCAACCATCCAGTTGGAGTGTCAGTACCAGACTGCGTTGGAGCATTGCCATCTTGCGTTGTCAAGACTGTCAAACTACTCCGTTCAGCTGAGATACTGTGGGAATTCATTGGACAATGCCTCGAGATCGACACGGCCTTTACAGACAGCGGTTCTCCAAGAGGGCATTGCCTTGTCCATTTTAACTGCCAAGGTTTGTCATTCCATCCACCTAGGTGCTCATGTTTCATGACAACCTCGTGATATGCAAGAGAGTCTTCCTCACCAATTGCAACGTGGACATCTTCTGCAAAAGTGGTGCGGAGTACTTTCGAAGTTCTGTTCGAAAGCCTGGTAGAGCTCATGGAAACGGGAACTACTTGGCCATCATTGAAATACCCCATTTCATAGGCCAAGTCCAGAGCTGTGATCGAGGCTTTCCATTCTGAGACAAATCGCAACTTCTTAGTGGCGCTGTGAGACCATTTGAGTGCAAAACCACATGCGTCTCCAGCTACAAAACGCCCAAGATCAATCTCCGTTCGGTCTATTGACCGGGCTTGTGAAAAGGCTGACCAGCTTTCTGATGCAAAGAGGCTGCAGCAGATGGTCCACCATCTTCTTCTCCAGGATCCTCCAATCTTGGACGCTTGGGAGCTTTGGCCTCGATGGCTGCTTCGGCACATTGCTGCAGCGCCTCGAGGTTCTTGAGCATGTCGTTCATGCCTCCCATGAGACTGGCTCCATTGACATCCAGTTGCTCTGGGTTCTCTTCGTCCGAGATCTCTTGAGGGCCTTGATCCGACATGTCGTCGTCGTCTTTGGTCTCTTTGGCATCCTTCTTGGTGGACTCCAAACCTGCCTCTGCAATCTTCACCGATTGAATGGCCTCGTGGAGTTGCTTGGCCAGATCGCTGTCCTGCTTTTCGAATTGTTCGCAGAAGCCCTTCCACTTGGTGACGCTCTCCGCGATATAGTTCTTCCACACCACATGCAGATTTTGCCTGGACGCACGAAGCTTCTGCAATGCCTTCTTTGCTTGCCCCAATTTGGAGACGGCAGAGTGCAGTTGCCTTGTATTGTCCTGTGATTGGACCATGGTCGTCTCTTGAACTAGCAGTTGCAGGTCTGGGGTCAAATTGGCTTCGTTCTTTTTCAAAGCCGCTATGATCTGCTTCAACTTCTGATCTGATTTGGTTTCTTGTGCTGATGACATCGCTGACGATGAAGGACCAGCAGCATAGCCTTTTCCTCCTTTGTGATGCCACGGGGCTTCTGGTAGCGGAGGTGCCTGATGTTCTGTCAACTCTTTCTGCTTTTTGTTCTTCTTGGTCTTGCGAGACTTCTTTGCTCCATGGGGTGTCTGAGAGCGTGAATAGGCACGAGAGGATCGGGACGGCCATCTGCCGGAATGCCAATCCTCTTGCTCCCACGGTGTCTCCTCTTCCCAATGAGAGTAGTAGTCTTCTCCTTTGGCGCCCTGTGGTAGTGGATGACAATAACTGCCATCCAAGGCTTCTGTCCAGTGCCTGCCACACTGACCACAGTAAATCGCCACTGCCTTGTTCAATCTTTTGCAGTACCTGCACTTCCATGGCGTTTGCCTCAAGCGATCCATTTCTGCTGTGATGCGTCGATGGAAGATAGGATCTACAGAATGATGTGATGCCAAGGTCGTCCTCAGCTGTTTCAATTCCAGGAATGACAAAGGTCTCAATCCCTTGCGATGGGAGTGCCAGCTCGCTCTGGCTGCAGCCCTTTGCCTCCTGAGCCTTCTTCTCCAAGAAGACAGAATTGTGACAAGCTAGGTCGAATGCAAGGCAAAAATCACAGATGAATGAGAGAACGATGAAACCCCAATGAATACCAATGAACATGTAGTGGCCGTAGTTCAAGAGGATCACGATGGGGTAAATCACCTAAAGAAACCAAATCACGATGTCAGCACCCGGGTGTTTTTACGAGACCGGGACCTCGAAAGATTGGTGATGCCGCAATTTGCAGCAGAGCACGGTGCTCAAAGTCAGCAGCGCTAGCACCAGGGCACACCAGTTGAGTGAAAGCGCAAGCTGCCAGGCACAGGCCGCAGATGGCCCGCGGGTGACCAAATCACAACCCGCTCAGTTTCGGCAAAGTACGTGGGCCACTTAAGCCGAACCTTTACATATCTATATCTATATATCTATATATATATATATATCTATATATATATATATATATCTATATATATATATATATATACGTGTGTACATCTTCCACAGCAGATTCCATCCCGGTCAACGTCACACGGAAACGCTCCGTCACGGAAACGCACCGAAACGCGGTGGCACAGGATTTCATGATCCAGGGCGGAGACTTCGTCAAAGGTGATGGCACAGGCACCGATGGCTGCTGGGTCCTTAAAAAAGGTACTACTGGTGGTTACCAGGATGCAGGGGTTGGTAAATGTCCCATTTTGGGAATATAAAGGACATCACCTGAAAAAGTAGCCATGGCATTGACCATATACCGATTTTGGTTGGGTGATGTGAAAAATGGGGACATTTAATGACCCATGTTATTACTAGATATTGCGTGCAGAATTAGAATTCTGTAGAGATATGGTTTTTTTCCTACAAAAACATGATTACTATATGAGTCTTGCACTTCATTCGCTGTGTTGTTTGGCCGACCATTTATTGTTGCGATTGAGCTGGCGCTATCGCTGGACAGAGCCTAGCCCACGAGCTCCAGTTGTATGATTATCGCCCATTCGCCGAAGGTTGAAGTAGCTATGCCTAGTTTTTATCCCATTGCATCTTTACCCCATGTCCTTCCAATGATTTTTCCAGCGTTGGCGAAGTGACAACTCGAACTTTGAGTCAATTTGAGATGAACGTTTCGAAAGGATTATTTGTTGAGTCAGATCGCCATGTCTGACATCGAGTCCACCACAGACTGCCCTTCGTGCACAACTCGAACACCGGGCTTGGCCAGGTAGTCTGAGTATCTTTGGTGAGCGATTTCCCGATGAGAACTTCATTCTGAAGTGCCTCGGATTTTTGTCGCCCAGTTATGGCCGAGACACAGTGAAACAGCTAATAAAACAGCTAGTGACCATCACTGAGATTTCCATTAAAATTTTCCGCTCAGCAATCATCCCGTCGTATCCAATCGATTATTGGCTCATCCAGGCATGACAAGCCCGGGCTCCTGTCGATGGCCAACAGTGGAGCCAACTCCAACGGCTGCCAGGTGGATGAAAAAATCACGAAACATAGCGGCGACCCCCAATGGCGATTCGCCAGCCTGGTTGATCCGGGGACGTTTTTGTAATGGTAGAAGCCATGGTAAAAGCTATATGAATGTAATTTGAATGTAACAAGGGCCCTGAAAATGATTTAAATGGCCTGACTTTTCGAAAAACTGAATTGTCATTGATCCAGATCAATCCCATGGTTTATCATACAAACTTTGACCCGTCAAAAGTTCTAAACATCACCCGCAATTGGATATTATTGGTCCATCATGGTCCATCACGGTCCATCTACTATTATAATTTATGGTCATCTTGATCCATTTTTGTAGGAACGCAAAGCCTCTATGTTGTTCCCTTCCGAGGTCAGATGTTCGGTTTTTGATTGTTGCAGTCTAACGTCAACATGGCTACCAAAACCAAAAACATGTTGAAAGTTGGGATGCAATCTGTGAAATTGAATTGTTGAAACAGGGTGCAACAAATTGACGGGCCAGAAGATAGCGGACAAGTCAAATTGGGCCGTCACAAGGCCTTGCTGTGACTGATTTCCATACAGAAAATTGTTTTTTTTTGTGTTTTTTCCTTTTTACATCGGGGGTTGGCACCACCAGACTAGAACACAACAACTAAGTTCAAATCGCTGTGTTGACGCCTGCAGTTCTTTATCACTGCGAACAAGTGCGACTGGCTGGACAACAAACACGTGGTTTTTGGCCAGGTAGGTGGATTGGGGGTCGGTGGGCCGCGATTCGCTTAGTCACTGAGGAGCGAATCAACTCAGATGAGTTGGGTTAAAATTGGAAGAGTTGATACGAATTAGAGTATACCTGGACCTTCAATTGATACTTAAAGATTGCTTACAAGTTCCAGAAAAAGTTCAAGCTCCAAAACAACGCTCGAATCAAGATCTCAGACCATGTGATCCTGTTAAGAGTAATCTTTTCTTGATTTTGCGCTCGTTTGTGGATGTTTGCGCTCATTTTGAATATTTAGGCTCCAATTTGCACCAAAAACGTTCTTAAATTTCTTGTGTTTGATTGTCCAGCCTGCCAATGTCCAACAAATGCTCGGATTCGAGTTTTCCGCTGCATCAAGTACTGTAACACTCCAAGGTCTAGGTATATACACTGCAAGCCCCACAAAATCGATGTTTCCATCAAAAATGAGCAGCATTTTTGTGGTCCCGAAAATGACCTACAGGTACTGGACCCGGCTTCAATGCTGGTGGTGAGGGCCCCCGGGACACTGACTGTGTGGGAGACTGGGTGGCACTGTGACGTCACTGGAACGATGGTAAGGCGGGGGAATCATCCCCAGATTGGTCTTGTTTCAGCTCTTTTCAGGTAAATAGCTCTTTTCAGGTTAGTGAATTGTTATTATTCAGCCCTATGATGCCATATGTATATACGTACTGTGAATCTTCCACATGAGATCAGACCTCATTCTCGTTCATGCTGACACCATGATCTTGCAGCATCATTTGCGGCCACTGCGCGGCCGACCGTGACATGACAGATCGAGGTGGGTGGGACGTGGAATCTTGAGTGGACAAACAAAGTGGCATTCAG
>Ga0126342_10014994_pt1 | contig 13623 bp, 9 predicted proteins | sample Cyp1metagenome_FD_92528 | JGI IMG/M metagenome (GOLD analysis project Ga0126342, IMG submission 92528) | Coral microbial communities from Lord Howe Island, Old Settlement Bay, Australia - Cyphastrea 1 metagenome | ecosystem: Host-associated > Invertebrates > Cnidaria > Coral ...
ACAGTATGTATACAGTATGTATACAGTATGTATACAGTATGTATACAGTATGTATACAGTATGTATACAGTATGTATACAGTATGTATACAGTATGTATACAGTATGTATACACTATGTATACAGTATGTACAAACATTTCTAATGATTTCTATATGAAGGATCTCGCTTAAACAGCTGATACAGACTCTGCCAAGCTGAGCAACCACTGTCAAACATCCACTGCACGATTCCTCCCAAGGCGGCTATAAAAAGGCCACCAAACCTTGGTTTGATCAAGCGGCGCACAGTCGTTCTTGTTGAGAGTGAGCAAACACAAAACCAGTTGGAAAGATCAAATCGATATAAAATGATATAAATTTATTGGATTTTATTGGCTGTTAGTCACTGTTGTCTGGATTTACTAATGTTTACTAGGAGGAGCAAAACAGAATGTAGCCGGGCCGATCCAGTCATGTCACACTGAGTCCAGTCTGTAGAAGACACTGCCGCGCCGTTCCAAGAGCAACCAGAAGAAGCTCCTTGGCGCTTCGCGGTTTCGACTGATTTCGACTTCCATGTTTCTTTGTTGTTTCTGTGTTGTTTCTTTGTTTCCAGGGACATGGATCGGTTTCAGTTTGCTCAGGACTTCAGACCAGAAAGGCAGGGCTGAATAGCCCTCTTCTCCATGTTTATTGCCGTGGTTGCAATAAAAGAAAAGCTACCAGAAGGTCCCAAAAAAATCATCAAATCATATCAAATCACTGCTCTCGTTTCACGATGTGCGAGTTGATCACCCAATGCATTCCAAGGCTCTTGTTGTAGTACAGCAACATCTCTTTGGCGGCATTCCTCTGCAGCTGCTGCAGTCCTGCGGAGCTACACAGCTACACCACATAACTGAGCTTCGAGCACTTCCAGAAGAGTTGAGTAGATTGAACATGATTCAACCAATTCAACCCTTGGTAACCTTGGCACCGGACCCAAAACACTCCAAAACTATGTCGGACGCAAAGTGAGCTCCAAAGTGTTGAAACGCGGCGGCTTTGGCGCCGCCACTCTTCGGTTTCGCTTCGAATCTGATCCGATCTGGAGATTTGAGGATCAAACGATGCCCATACGCTGTCCTCCACTTTTCCGTGCTGCGCCGTTCTTTTGAACCAACGACAGCGGATGACAACGACAGCGGATGACAGCGGTACCGGCGACAAGTTCTTGATATCAGTTGCCCCAACCAGAACTGATTCCAAAATAGAAGCAGTTTCATCTGGGAAATTCAGCAGCAAAACTGTCAGACTCATTCACTACAGCTTGAGAGTCGTTTCAAGGTGCCAAGAGGGTAGCAAATGGTACCGCAGACAAGCTCAGTCCCCAACAAATCTTCGGTCTGGAAAGCCGCATCTGCAAATAAACCTACAATGGTCATCAATGATCCATGAACCCCAACTGTCATCGTGATTTTTAAGACCAGATTCCAAAAATTGCAAGAATGAATTCTTGAGTCCGTTAAAGCACCAATATTGAGATGTATTGACAGTATTGAGTATGAATCTAAACCTCTCCGACGTTCCAGGGTGAAACTCTGAGAGGTCACTCAGTCAATGTTGTTATTTGTCCATCATGACATCTGGTGAGGTGATGGAACCTGCTTCACACCGAACCCAGATTGAAATGATGACAGGCCACCAGCCGAGAACGAAGAACACGAACGTGAACACCGTGTCGTTCTCAGTCCTGTCAGGAAAAGGTGCCACCAACACTTGGCAGATCGAGGCAGAATGAATGGTGTTTTGTTTGCATTCTGACCATTCTGACAGAAAACAGGAGATTCCGTAGGATTTCTGAATCCCTTCGTACACATTTCTGAAGCCCGCCAGGCTAGAATGGGTCCACTGAGGCTGAAACAAGAGCTCCAGGAAGGTGTTTGGAACACATCTCAGGGCAGTTTGGTCAACTTTGAAGGGATTCATGGGTAAAATGGGTAAAATGGGTAAAACATGTTGTAAATCAATTTCTATCTTCCGCGTCAAAAATTGAAAAATTGGGGTCTCACGTCGACTGAGTGCACTGCATCAACGACACTGTGTGCCCGCACTCGCTCTCAGGTAGAGTCATCTTGCCGATTTTGCTGAAGCAAAATCCTGTGGCTCAGATTGGCTCAGTTCCATTTAACTCCGCCAGAACAACGACTTTGGACTCCAAATATGGCAGTTGGATCAGTTGGATCAGTTGGATCAGTTGGATCAGTTGGATCTCTGAGATTGAGACCACGTGGAGTGCCACGGTTCGCCAAGGGCAACTGGCAACCTCAAAGGATCTCAGAGGGGTCCCTGGGTGGAAAAAGGCTTTGGAGCTCTGTCACAAAAATATAACAAATGCCATGTCCATCCATTTCCAAGATTTCCAAGGAAGCAATTTGGTTTGGTCTGAAATCTTCAACTCTCACAATAGTATACAATAGTAACTATCTCAATGCCAAGCTAGTCCATCTAGGACCATCTAGTCCCATCACACCGTTTCACCCCCTTGAAATCCGAGAAGCCGCAGTCAAATCAAATCGTATTTTGGGACTCCAATCCGATTGGTCCAATCCCAGCCCAAAGCCAGCGGTATTGCAACAGCGGTGACTGTCAAACCTTTCAGTGTTCTCAGATTCTCCCTCACACTAATGAAGAGCTCCCCTCAAACCATCTAAAACGAACACACCCAAAGGCCGGAGGGAAAGTCTCCACATTGATTCATGGCGATCTGAAAGGGGCTAGCAGCTGTGGTTGGCCACTACACTTCAGATTTTTGTGTTCAGCATCAAGTTCAATCAAACTTATCTGATGCTGAATGTGTAGAATATGACTTGCCACTTGTGCAACGCTTCCACATTTTTTTTGAGCTGTACAATGGTGTCTTTTAGCGCTACCAAACCTCCACGTTTCAGAGAGTTCGGGGCGCACCGAGGTGGCTGTCTTTGAGCCCGGGGTTGACGAGTTCTTCTTTTCTCGTTCGCAAAATATGCAATCCTGTTAGGAGATGTTTCCATGAGTTTCCTGTCCTTGCGCCCGGTTTTTGTAACGAAACACTTCCTAACTGCAATCGACAAATGTCTCGTATGGATTCGTTTGGCACATCGTATGGGGCCGTGCTGAGTTGATGATATCAAGGCATGGGCCATGTCGGCCATGTCGGCCATGTCCCTAAGGCCTCAGGAGAAAGGCAATGAGTTCATCCTCAGCTTGGAACTGCAAGCGCCATCTGCGAAGCACGGGAAGCACGGGAAGCACAGGAAGCACCCAAATATGCAAGGAGAATCGTCCATTCAGAACATTCAAGAGCCAAATCAAAATGAAGTGAACAAAGATCAGAAGAATCAGAAGCGCTGTTTTTTTTTGTGTCAAAACATACTGAAACCAAAAACAAAAACAGCGCTGAGCCAACCAGACCCAGATTGCCCTAGGGGGGATCTCCGGGATCCTCACAGCATGTCGTTGCACCAAAGCCGAGTCGGGGTGCAACTGCTTGGCACGTTGTGCTGCATCCTCCACAGATCCAATCAGATCGACGACCCGTCAGGTATGGGTTGAGATGGTCAAGCTATGTCAAGCTTCTGTGTTCTGTAAGTTCTGTAAGTTCTGTAAGTTCTACGGTAGAAACTCATGATGCACATCTGCGGCTTTTCGTCTGAAATTCTGATCCATTCCAACATTCTGATCCATTCCAAATATTTCAGCCGATATCCATTGATTCCCCAATCCACATCGGATCCACAGATCCACAGATCCACATCGCACCTGCATTCCACCGCCTGGCGCCTCCAAACGTTCTGCCAGGCGACCCAGGGCCCACAGCCCGGACGCCTGCAGGGCAGCACTGCCTGGCCAGGTCTCGATGTCTGGATTGTGTTCGTGATCATTTTACATCATCAAAATGGGAGAGCAATACATGTGTATAATGGTGTATATGTACATATAGATTACTGTATCCATATTGTTATTTTCTGTGTCTAGTTATGTTCTAATGATTATTTGGAGATGTTTATTTTTCTAGCTATTTTACACTTACTATGCTCTGAAAACCTTCAGATGACATATGACATGCCAAGTCTGGGATCCTCCGAGCCGGTCCTTTGTGCTGTTGCAAAGCCCGAAGGATTCGATTCACCGCTGTGTTTGTCGCACCACCTAATCCGAGGCCACAAGGCCACACCCCTGGCACCCGTCTCAGTTCAACAAGCCATTTGAAATGATATGTAAGAGTGTATGTGATACATATAATATATATATATATATATTACATATATATATATATATATATTACATATATATATATATATTACATATATATAATATAAATTATGACGCCTACAATAGAAAGTTGATTTGGTTGTTTTGGACAGTGTACTGCCACTCGGAACCCTCCCAAAACAGCTGAGAGACGCCATGCAACTCCTCCATGCTTGGCCAGGTGGCCGAGGCCTCAATCGATGACTTGGAGGTTGCCCATATGGGGGTTTCCATAAATGGGGGTACTCAAAAGTGGATGGTTTATAATGGAAAGTCATGATTTTAAATCGATGATTTTTCCATAAATCATTAATCCTATTAAAATGATTTAAAATGGATGATTTTGCCAGCCATGTCTGAACCAAAAACGTCAAAAAGCAGCTTCAAAGGCATGACTTTCAGCTGCCAAGAGGCTGCAAATGCCACTCCGTTGCACCATCTCCTTAGATGTGACGTCTTGTTTAAAAGGAAAACCCGTCCAATCCCTTGTGCCTTCACATCCAGTAAACCTGTGTCCGAATTTGGGCATCATTGCCAAAAAAATAAAAATAAAAACTAACCACTGTCCTCAACTATTGCCTATCAGAGATTATCACCAAACCTATCGTCAAAGAAATATCTCCGGACATTCAAACCACTTTGCAAGCACTTTGCAACCAGGTCTCATCCTTGGTAGCAGCATCCATCAAGGCCCCGATGCACGCAGCCTCAAATTGACAAGTCTACCTCCACCAACCGGTCCATCACCAGGTCCACCAACAGACGGCAGCCATCAGCAGCTCCGGGGCCCCTGCGGAGCGTGGCACTGCAAAGCCTCGGACATAGAGAAGACAACTTAGACACAACTGAGAGAAGAGAATGGGCAACTTTGGGATACTTTGGGATACTTTGGGATACTTTGGATCCACGGAAGTACAGTGATAGGTTTTTGAAGTACGGATTCTATATACTATAAATTACTATAATATAATAATATACATAATATACATAATATACCATATACGTTTTGAAAACCATTGAGGTACCGAACTCAACACCAAGTCCACCGCACGGTGGACCAACCGATCCGACGGGAAGAGGCGCTTGGCTCTCATGGAGGCCTGCTGAAATCATGCTGAAAATCGTTGGGAAGGGCTGGTGCGCCGAATTCCAATGGACTGCTGTTTCGGAACAAAAAAAACTCGAGAAAATATGGAAAAAAAAAAGAAAAAAGAAACAATCGACCTAATTTGAAATCATTTGGATACAAACAGGAACACCGCATGGTATCCTGATGTTGGCCGCCTCTGCGATTTCATCCAATGGAACCTGACCGGAGAACGGCAGCCGAACACGTCTGTCCCGACCCAGTGAGTTGGGACCCAAGGCAGTTAGAAGCGATGCGTATACAAAATCTAACAAATTTCATCAAATTTCTCGGCAAATTCGGAAAGTTTTAGCCATGGAGTCGGAGTCGGCGAAGCTGACGGCATCTGATGGCACCACCTCTGGGCTCAATTCCACCAGCAGCCGCAAGACTTCACAGCCTTTCACTTGTACCTGAGCTATGTGCAGAGCTGCCCAGTCTGCAGGTTTAAGGATCGGCTGTCACCAATGTTCGGAGGAAATCAACCAGACATTGAAGACTTTGCTTGTCAGAGATGTCCAGGATGCCAGACTTTGCAAAGGAGTCAAGGAGAGCCAAAAAGACTGAAAACAGCTGCCACCAGGGTAAGCCACAATGGGAAAGGATGGTAAAGGATGGGAAAGGATGGGAAAGGTGCTACTTCTAGGCCTTCTAGGGGCCTAAAGGTGCCGAAAGGTGGCTTCATTCGCCAACGATCTGCGATCCCAGGAAGGCACCGATGGGCTCTTCTGGTGCGTTAACATCGCACGCAAGGCCAAGGGTACAGCCTTGTGGAACCGCGGATGGGAATCTATTTGAGAAATCGATTAGAGCCTAGATTCGAGTCCACAAGAACAGAACAAGAATAGACAATCGAAAGAAGATACTCGGATATACTAAGATATACTAAGATACAGTTTACTTCCTTTGTCACGGGCCAACATGCTAGCGACTGTGCCATGAACACGTAAAGATCACGGGTCAAAATCACGACGCGAATGGGCCAAGGAGCCTGTGCAGCAATTGCTTGGGCGGCTCCGCCTGGCGCCCGGCGCTCATGACCAACACTTCAGAGCAATTTATAAACTTATCATAAACCATTAAATAAAATGACATTATTACATATGCATCATATGATTACATCACAGTTCTACATTTCTTTTCAAAGGATCACAAAATGCTGTTCCACTTATCTTCTACCTAAACATGGTTTCACTTGCCCATCCAGAAATATCCAGAATATGCAAATGATCTGCAGATGGTTTTTGTTTTCATGGTTTTTTCATGTTTTTTTCCATCATTCCTTGGGCTTTTCGGCTCCACCAAGCTGCAGCTCGCGGCCCGTTTCGCCGTTTCGGGTCATGGGCCCAGCGGAACGCGGTTGTGATCCGATCGGTGTGGACGGCTTGGATTTCGCTGTTTCTGTTTCAAAGGGATATACAGAATATGCAGTTAATATGCAGAATATAGAAATTGTATATACCAATTGTAATCAATTCTACGTATGTGTAGATACTGAACATCGAAAGCATCTAAAAATCTTGGGAAGTACCATGATTCGGATAGATCAGATGCTCGCGCGCGGCTATGTACAGGCTGGGAAGTCTGCTGTTCTTCATTGAATGTTGCAGGATTCCGAGCAGGATGAGCTCTCCGCCGTAACTTCCCAGAAAATGGATGAAAACAGTATAGTAATGAAACATAATGAAGCATCAAAATGGAAGAGCCGTAGATGTTTAGATTTGGGGTTCAAAGAAACTGTTGTTTCAATCATACAGAATCCCGCTCATTCGTCAAGTTCTTCCATCCCTTCTTTAGCTGCAAGCTTGGCTGCTTCCGACAAAGTGACAATTCGCCGGTAGACCTCAGAGAAACCGACCAGCCCAGTGCTAGAGAATGAGCAAAGATATCCACGGTCAACTATGTCTTGGAGCAGGGGATTTCCCAGCAAACCTAGCAGAACATTTCTATCATTTCTTTCTTCTAATGTTTTCGTTTTGCAATTTCGATTTGCTATCAAAATGCCACATCTAAACCTCATCCGGCCCTGGCCTTTACCAAATGGTTCGCACCACTCCGCTCATCCACACACAGAGCATCAGCCCATATTTCCTGCGGTTCGAGTGGTTCGCTGTGGAGTTTTGAAGGCGAGGGCGGGGACCGCCAAGGCGACAGCACCGACAAATGTTGTCCTTGCAGGACTTCTCTTCATCTTTGGTGTCTCTTTCCTGAACTGCTGATCTGAAATGCCACAGCATGGATTGTTGTCCTCCAGCCTTTAGGCTTTAAGATAAGAAAAGCATGTATCGGATTTAGGCTCCTACTCTAGAGCTGGACCTGCCAAGGATGAAAGTTGAATAGAACAGGAGCCTTCAAATCCAACCATAGGTTTGTGAACAGCGTGTCTCACCCGGTGCCAAAGCATCATTTTGAGCAGAAAACGTTGGTTCACCCTCTGCCAAGTGTCATGCAAGAGCACTCTGCAGTCGGTGGCCTCTTTCACCACTTGCCTGGCGTGGAACAAGCCGCAGCTCGACGCAGGTCTCAGCCGGTCTCAGCCGGTCTCAGCGGTCTCAATGCGCCGGGCTGACTGCATGAACTGCGCTTTGATGGGATCTTGTTGTGCTGCTTCAGCTCCGAGAAATCCCAAGGTTCGGATGAGATCTGAGCCTGGCCGGGCCAAGGGATGCTGACCAAAGATGCTCTTCCTGAACGATTTCAGCCTGTCTGTTAGGGGTTGGCTTATCAAATCGAACAGGTAGAAGTGCTAGCAGGCAGAATGGCAGAATGCAGGTAGCAAGAATCCAACTGAGCCAACTGATGGATTGAAATCCTACGGCCTTTCATCATCTGTTGACGCTCCGGGAAGCGCTCCCAAGGAAACGCCAACTGGCCATCAGTCTCCTGTGGCAGGACCAATAGAGCTAAATAATCTCAAAATGCAGTGCGATGACTGCAAATCCAGCAGAAATCGTTGAATGCTCCCCTCCCACCTTCAGCGCTTCATAGGCTTCAGTGATGCGCTGAAACCGTTCTTTAGCACCATCCTCCATAACGAATTCCTGGATTGAAGCTTGGCACTTTGTTGCAACAACTGGGCACGCCGTCAACACCCCCAGCCCCAGCTGCGCCCAGCCTCCTGGTTCTTGTCAGGATGATATTTTACAGACAGCTTTCGGTACTTCGCCTGGACACATCATGAGCACACTGTCCATGCATGCCATGTCCCTCCTGCTTCAGGCCATGTCTGAAACCTTCCTATCCTTCCCTATCCTTCCCTATCCTTCCCTATCCTTCCCTATCCTTCCCTATCCTTCCCTATCCTTCCCTATCCTTCCCTATCCTTCCCTATGCTTCCTTAGTGTTCAGTGATGGCTCTACTCCGTTTGACCTGCATCATCTTTGGAGTTAAGGCTGCAGAATGCTGCAGATATTTTGTGCAGTTCATTTCAATCTCCTTGTGTGGCGTGGATTCGTTGATCTGAGTTTTCTACGCCATCTCAGAGTTTTCAAACAGAAGCTGCAGCAGAACCCATTCGCCAGACTTGAAAACAGGTTTTGTTGTTCACATCAAGTCAAAGACTTTCCAGCTTTCACACATGTTCAATCATTTATAACATTTTCACAATTCGAGCAGTTCTATGCAGTTCTGTTTGTTGCATCGACCTTGATCTCCTCCTTGGTGGAGCAGTCGGACAGTTCCAAGGCTTCCCAGTGCTTACCTCAGCGGAGCGATGGATGGAACTCGCCTCGTCGCCCCGTCGCACATCGAGCTGTCACCTGCGACGTCCCATTTCTCTGCCAGGCTGCTTTGATGCGGATAGACTCCCACCTCAAAGTCGGGAATTTTCTGAATCGAAGGAAGTGAACGCAAACTTCCAAGGCCACTGGTAAAGGTCACCAATCTGGGAAAGTTGCAAATACAAAAGTACAGTGAAAAGTGAGCCAACCCGCGCAATCATGCCCAAATTAGCAGGTGAGACCCGAAGTGCAATGTACCCACTGCCATATCGTCAAAACTGTCTATTCGCAGCTGAGACACGCTGACCTTTGATTCACCTTCCTGCAGCCCACTGAGCAATCAGCTCTGAAGGCGTCCCGGTTTTGATCACTCGGACTTCCAAAGAAAATTGTTACGCTTGGGATCGCTTGGGCAATGCTTTCAAATGCTGCTCATTCAAACCTGCTGGAAAAGTTCGGAACCACGGCAAAGGGCGCCATTGAACAAATACTGAAGATTTAAGTTTCGATCCATGGATTCTAAAATTCTTCATGGCAGGCTGAGTGTCCTCCCACATCAGGAACAGCAAGACTTTGAGCTCTGGCGCCTGCAACAAAATCAGTAGCTCTTATGAAGTGTCAATCAACGGCGTAGTGATGATGCAAAATAAGAGCTCAGATAAAGTTATTGATGTTATTGTTATTGATGTTATTGTTATTGACCAAAACATAGCTTGTGACTTAAAATGAATCATACCGTGTTCATACCATAAATATCCATGCACTATCGTACTATCTAAGTCAAATCGTACTAGCAAGTCGAATCTAAGGGTGTGCCTTTTCTCCTTCTTTCAGCTTTGGCTTCCTTGCCATAGGGCAAATGCCTGGCAGTTGGAAGTTGGAACCATCGCCGAATGCCTTACTCGCCTTCTCCCTGCGACACGCCGACAGCAAAACAGCCGGGACCTTCCAAGCCGGTGATGGGACAGATCCTCAGCAATGCAGGACAGGGTCAGTCGAGAGCAGTCGAAAAAAATCCCTTCGCAAAACATATGAAGCTGTGACAACCCGAAGTGGCACACATACCTACAAGATCCTACAAGTACTTGATGATCAGGCGGTAAAAGATCTTCTATATTCCACTGAGACTTGCGTCCTTCATCACATTTCAATTTAGTGGCCCAACTCCCTCAAAGTCTTGAAGACATTCGTCGTGTATCAAAATTGGTAAGCCCCTAAAATGGACTCATGAACGGTGGAGCCCGTTTCCAATTTGCAGCACAAGTCTCTTCCCCTCCTTGTGCAAAGGCGCTGTTTTCGCTGCCGTCGCAGCCGGGGGCAGAACTGAACCCCGGTGCCTTGCAGATGGCAACCCGTCGCAATCTGCCATCTATCATTGGCAAAGGCACCAAAACTCTATCTATACCTTTCAACGGTAACCTGTCTAGAGATGTCTGGAGTATCGAGAATCGCTATAATCTCTTGCCATGTCTGGTTAAACTTCAACTGATTGCCATTTCGATGTGGAACAAAAAAGAACATATATTGTACTTACTGTCATTCCAGGCGTAACTGCCTCACACTTCATCAACTTTCAAGACACCAGCCATCACCAGCCATCACCAGCCCTGGCCTGTGCTTGCAGCACCACATTTTCAGGCTGCAAGTTGGCCAGTTTGATGTAGACAGGTCGCAACACCCCTGGGGTGGTCCTACCGTGTCCGTCGGTGTCGTCTGTGTCGTCTGTGTCTTAGTTGGGAAGTTGTGACACGTTGTGACCTTACTTGGCTTCCGTTTGGCTTAAACGTGAAGTTGCAGTGTTTGCGCTTCTGTTACGACCTTTGCTTGTGAAAGGCGCTTTGAGCCCTGTTCCATCGACTGCAAGAGGATCACTCACGGCGAGAACAGCATATGACCTGTGTACGATCATGCGCTTTGAAAGGATGAAATGACATTCAAATGGACACTAATTAAACCACCAGCATCAAGAAGAAAGGTTGTGACGTTGTGACCATCTGCAGAATCCGGATATGTCGCTTTCACCCTTACATCTGCTCTACAATGACTCTGCTCCTATACCTTCATCAAGTGACCAGGTTGGCTGGATTGGACCGGATTGCCTCCATCGTGCACCAGGCAAGCTACCGCATAGAGCCTTGGCGTCTGACCCGAAATGGCGGAACAACGAATGCAATGCAGACTTCCAATCCACTCATCCACTCAAATAGTCTTGGAGAACTACACTACAATCCACATAATATGCTGGGAATTCTGGGATATGCTAGGTAGAGCCCATTGCAAGTTCAAATAACTACCACAGTGCAGTTTGGGACCGCGCCCGTGCCGCTGCAGCTCTTTCCGCGATCTGTGCCTGTCACAAGATTTGAACGTTTCTGCTTGGTAGGGATCAATGATGGAAGTCGGACAAAATTTCAACGTGCTGCACTTGACAAACTCAGTTGTTGTCTGATCAAAACACGAATTGGAGGTGGCATGGAAGTCTCAGCAGTCCGAACTAAAGCCCTCAACACGGTGTCTGGTCTATTTCTCAGTCCGAAAAGTTGGCCCATCAACTGTGTCCCTGGTCGCTAAACCCATGCCAAAGAGCACGCTGGGCTCAGCACCTGTCCAGGGCATAGCAAAGGTCTTGTGCAGCACCGAGCTGAACGAATGACGAAGCCTCAAATGAAGCCCGGTGATGGCGCAAGAAATAGCATGATGACGACAGAAAAACTTGAATGAAGTGATATGAAATGCTGCAAAACAAAAATGTGCAAGCAAAATATGAATATGATTAAATTATCGATATTATTATGAATGCTGTAGGCGGTGAAAGACGCCAACAACAGACCCCGCAACGAAATTCCGAAGTTGGTGTCAACCTGAAGTGCTTCCAATCGCCCAAAGCCCCATCAGTTCCTGACGTTCTCCACGTGGCCTTTGCACACTTGGCCCATCAATTGGATCACAACTTCGCAAAAGACTGGCCTCAGTACGGTTTGTTCCAAAATGGTCATCCAAATGGTGTGAAACGCCAGATGAGCAAACCGCAATGAATCTGTACAGAATCACAATGTCCTGTTGATATCTGAGATCTGTTGAGATCTGTTGAGATCTGTTGAGTTGATTGAGGTCCAGTGAGTCCAGTGGCACTCGGTGGCACTCAGTGGCAGGCTCTGTGGGAATGGCAGCCCTGAAGGATTTCAGCAAGGTCGCATAGAATTCTGGCACCTCGAAGCTGGCAGAAAAAACAACGTCCCAAAAAAAGAACCGGCACCCAATTTTGCCAGCACAATCTGCCATTGAAATCTATTGAAATCATGATCATATATGATGAATCATGATGAATCATTGAAATCATTGAAATCATTATGATCTGTGTGGGCTACATTGAAAAACGAAATGACTTTGGTGCATGTCTCCACCCCAGCGCCTCCTTTAAAGATTCCCGAAGCATCTGAGCCGACCTGGATTGACAGCAACTACAGCAACTTTGGCCATGAAGGTTTCATTGTCATTTCATCGGGTGCCCCAATCCATGCCTGGAGGTATCTTTCTCAAGCCAGCTGAGCAGCCTGTGATGGGGGACCAAGTCCGCTTCAAGCCTCTAACTAAGTACTGTCTGTCCGTTTGTCTATCATTTCACGGTTTCTCACAGGGTTTGGCACGCATCAGCTACGAATGTTTTATCTCCGGCTACGGACCTCCTGACTTTCCGTAGCTGTAAAAGCAACTTGGGTGACGCAGTAACGGTTGCGGCCTCGCCAAAGATATACTCTGCTATCTGTTGGCTCTGAAATTATCCGAAATGAATCATGGTTACCTCATGGTTACCTCAATTTCTGCTACCCGCAACTCCTGTTTTTTTCCACAACCCAGGATGCCGGTCCTCTTCAACAGCTCCAGCCTTCAGAGTGTTTGGAAAACCAGTCATTCCAATTTTCCATGTCATTCCACATCAAATCAAACCATTCATTCAGAGTGGCCCAACTGGTCGCTTCGCCAGCGCACCTGTTGTTTTCGCTCTCACGGCTACACAGCGCCGCATTTGCCGCGCGAAGCACATGGCTTGATGGCAGAGGAGCATGCAGCACCATCAGCATCTGAGAAGAGATCCTGGATGGCGAAAAAAATGCCTTTGAAATCATATTAAATCATATTATATGCATCAAAAAAATCGAAATGAATCAAATTACATGCATCTTCGGTTGGTGGGCCATTTTTGGTACGTGCTGTCGCTCCTGCCGGTGCCACCCTTTTGTGCGGCCGCATAGAGCTGTTGCCACTCCGTGGTTGTTGGCACTGTTCCACCCAAGACGGTCGGTTCCAAGGCCCAGGCACGGCTTAGATCCTGCGGTGAGGTTCCCAACAGCTCAGATGCCTGACATTTATCAAAATAATGTAAAATAATATAAAATAATATAAAATGCGGTTACATTACAAATTTGTGACCCTGTCGCACTCAGGTTTTGCAAAGCTTTGCCTGGCCAATGCGTTGGCTCAAGGCGACTCAAACTGAGATTGCCAAGGAAAACAACGAGGTGTC
>Ga0126342_10014995_pt1 | contig 13622 bp, 13 predicted proteins | sample Cyp1metagenome_FD_92528 | JGI IMG/M metagenome (GOLD analysis project Ga0126342, IMG submission 92528) | Coral microbial communities from Lord Howe Island, Old Settlement Bay, Australia - Cyphastrea 1 metagenome | ecosystem: Host-associated > Invertebrates > Cnidaria > Coral ...
ATGCATATATATATAATGTATATATAAAGCATCCAGGCTGACAACTCACAGAACACTCGAATGAAGCCAGCTTTCTCTTTTCCGGGGTCGGCGGCAGGGGCGGCAGCCCTTAAATATATATATGGGAAATGTACGGAAATATGGTGACCATGGTGAAGTGAAATGTTGAGGTTCCCTATTTTGAGACAAAAAAAACATGTTGCAGCCCCCCCAATCTCAGGTGAGGAGTGACATCTCCCCGCTTTGGGGCTCTAAAGCTGCAGAGGTTCACCATCCAGTCCCAATGATAGTTTAGTACCCATCAAATCTCTTCAGAATTTGAAGGCTTCAATTTTTAGTGCTAGATATGGGTATGAGTCAAAACCTTAGTACTCTAGTGAACCCCAAATAACTGGTAAATGGATGTTCATCCCCCCAAATATAGCAAGATTGGTTTTGATACATCCCCATATCATAGAAAGTCCCATAATTTTCATAGAAAACCTAGCATTTTTTCCTTCCCTTCCTGAAGAAGACCATCACCGGTCGTGGCTTCCGGGAACGATGCCACTGGGTTTCCGCACCGAGGATCTGGCCGAGGGGGGCGGTCTGGGGTAGGAAGGCGGCTCCGCCTCGGGGTCCAGGATGACTGGGGCTACCATGACTTAGGAAACCTCCAGAATTTCCTAAAATAGGGATACCCGGGATACCGATTTTAATAGGATGTTCCATTGTGAGCCCTCCATTTTGGAGAACCCCATTTCAGGAAACCTCCATATATTGCAGAAGTCAAAATGGCAACCACCCGCTGTGGGTCTCTTGGCGCAAGTTTGACCCATGACTCATGCCAAACAAATCAAGATAATCAAGCCTCCACGTCGAAATTCATGAAAGCTTGCCGAGCAAGACTTGCAGCAACTGCCTACAGGATGCAAAGCTTTTGGAGGCGATGAGACGACGATGTTGGGTACATATGGGCATGGATCGAAATCCTCCACCTATGTTTTTTTAAATGGAGTATGGTCATCTGTCACGTGCCAGAGGAATCCAAACATCATAGATATTAGTGAAACTGAAACTCTATCAGAATCCTTGTAATGGATATATATATATATATATGGATAGATCATGTAAAACGAATTCACCAACCTGAATAGTTCGGCCAGAATTTACGAACATGCCCCCCCAAACGATAGTTACTGAGCCAGCTGCTTAGTCAATGGGATATATTTACCATAAACGATGGTTAATATATCTTGCTATAATGGTTTACAATATATAATTATGGCTTATAGCTATGGTAGATATATAACTATGGTAGATATATATATATATAACTATAATAACTATGGTACTATAAAACTATGGTGTACTAACTATGGTTTGTAACTATCATAACTATGGTTGTATAACTATAAATATAGCAAGTATGGTGTATAATATAACTATGTATAGTTTTTATGGGTTGATTAAAACCAACAACCATAACTTCCCTGCTGAAACTGAGGACTCAGTGCGGCCTCACTGAGGAAGCTTCGCCAATCGAGGCGCTGCTCCCAGCTGCTGATATGCACCGTTGTCAAGTCTTCCTGGAGCGGCCAGAGTCCAGGAAGCTAAAAGGCACTTGGTTGTACGATATAACGGGAGATATATTGGGATATACTGGAGATGTGTGTATATAGTGTGTACATATATATATATACATATATATATACATATATATATATATATACATATATATATATATTGGGGATAATTTTGTATAAAATCTGGATATATTGAGAATATAGTGGGGTATATAACCTTTTTTTAATATGGCCCTTATCATTGGTATAACTCCATTCTACTGCTTGGTTGAGAGGAGTTCCCATAACGGGTCATGTCAAAATCTCCCATATTCAATATACAAGGTAAGTTATATAACAATGCCCCAACACACCTACTCAACAAGGCTTGGGGTCACTGCTCACGTAGCTATGAATCTTCTGGACCAATGGTTCGGAGGATCCAATTTGGGAGGATGCGACAAACTCTGAGGAACTCTTAGTCAATTTCTCCGGGGTGGTCATCGGATTTGTGTCACATGGGGTAAAAAAAACAACCATCATAATAACAATGACCAGTCAATCTCTGTGTTGGGGTTTTTGACCAGAGGGGAGCATTGCATGTGAGTTGCCCTGCAGGATGGCCATCACAATTCAGTCTGGGGCTAAATGCCAGATACCTGCGTCGACTCAATTGGCAAAACCTGCGTCGAGGCCTCTGCAATGTCAATCTCGAAATTTCGATCGCCAGCATCTACCACATCACTGAGACAGTGAAGCGGTGTGGCCTGGCGACGCGATAAAAAACTATCCCATCTACTAGGGACCTGGTTGTGACGATGCTGCAGGTATTCTGCAGGTTACATATTTCTATGTTCTTCACACCCAATTTGCACAGACAGAAGACAGCTGCTCTCTTCGTGGCCTGGTTTTTGTTCACTCGTTGGAAGTGTCAGGAACCTGACTGAGGTTCCGACTCCCGAAAGCAAACCATTGATACCATCACAACCTCAGTGCCAAAAAAGGTATGGCTGTTCCGTTCCCCAAATAAAAAAGCGGGAAATCATCTCCAAAAACCTCAAAAGCCATCCAGAGGTGATCTTCAAAACATCCCAAAATGGGAAAGCGACCAATCCCTGGCAAACTTAACTTTGAGGATGCTGATTCGGGAAGAAATATTGGACCACTTGGAAAATATTGATTCTATAGATCTCGGCGCAAGATGGAATTTCTTTCAATAGTCTGGCAACAGACTGCTACACGCTTCAAACTCACCTTTCCCGCATCACATGTGGGGTATGGCTCCAAAGTGGGGTAAGAAATCCACGCTTTTATTGGTCAATGTACAGGGGTCCTAAAAAGACAGGAAAGTTTTTTGAGGCATTCACATTTTTGGGTTGCTATACTGACTATACATGACTATACTGTAATCCCATCCCCTTTTGATATTGAATACCCTCAATACTTTCACCCCAAAATGAATAGATCTAATACTAAGCCATGGTTTCAAGTGGACAATTTCATATTACCCTCCGGAAATCAAGCGTGGCAAGGGGAAATCCCTTAAAATATACGCATTTTTTTAATGGGAAAATCCTCTCTCAACGTTTGATGACGGGGTATGAAGGGATTTCTAAAGCCTGAAAAATTGGGGTGTCAATCAGGCCACTGAGGTGGCTGCTGCCCTGGGGAGCTTTCTTTTGAGCAGGGACCTCCGGTTGCACCCAGAAGGGATTCTTCGGCCTGGGCCAAGGCGGCCAAGGTTACCCATTGAACAATGGGAATCTTCGGCTTCCAGCCATGTGATACTCAAAGGTATTTGGATCCTTAATTCGTGTTGAGTCTTCATAAGCTATATACAGCTATATTATACATCTGTGATTCAAAGATTTCTATTGGAGGAAACTTCAAATCTCGATTGTTTCAGCCACTGCTGTGGGATACTTCAGGATTTTCAGGGTGCCTTCTGCTGAAGCTTCTCAGTTGTCGCCAACTCTCAGGCTACGGCGTGCATTTTTTGGTGGAGGTACTTGGTTCCTCTGGTGGGGTCTCCACCTGCATTGCCAAGGCCAAGAGTAGTTGAATAGGGTTGAAAGAATATGGCTATCAGCAGGATAGAGGTTGCTGGTGATCTCACAATTTCATCTTATTCTAGGAACATATATCAAAATCCTAAATTTTGATCATCAATGATTCACCATGATGTTGCTGATCCTAAATTTTAGAATCATCCTAGTACCATTCTCATTTGGGTTTCTCTGAAAAGGAGGTATCCCCAATTCCAATGAACAACATCAGTGTCCCCGTTGAATGGCCATGGTTAATCCCTCAAATGACGACCAATTTTTGGTTGTATATCCCCCACTACTCAATAAACTACTCTCCAGTGAATTAACATAGCTATGAGAAATGGATAGAAATGGCCCATTTATAGATGATTGTCCCAAAGAAACCTCCATTTAGTTTGGGGATTTCCCAGCTAGCCACGTTTGATTCCCAAATAATAAATCCCATAAAATATTCCATTAAGATCCGTTAAGTATCCATGATCATCAATGATTCACCATGATTTCTCCCATGTTTTCCACATGAAATCCACGTGAAATCCACATTGAATCCCATGAAATCCCATGAAAACCATATTGAAAACCATATTGAAAACCCATGATTTCTCGGAAAATCGCACCAGTTTGCCTTGGAGTTGGGTGAAGCCGCATCCCAAGCAGCAGTGCCCTGCAGATGTAGCAATTTCACCAAGAAAACATGTGGGTTGAACCAACAAAGAATGTCGGGATTTCACCGAAAACGTGGATTTTTCTGGGATTTTCACGGATTTCACCGAAAACGTGGATTTTTCTGGGATTTTCACGGATTTCACCGAAAACATGGATTTTTCTGGGATTGCAAATAGGTCCTATAGGTGCAGTGCGGCTCAAAATCATTGACAAAAACTGGGATGGTTGTTGATTGAAAATCGACCAATGTTGTGGGGTCCCCTGGTCTAAAAGGATGTCTTTGGTCAGTCTGACCCACCCAAATTCTTCAGGGTCTGGTCTACATCCTGTTTTAGGAAACAGACTGCGGACATAGGCGTAATGTGGGAAACCAAAGAATAAACCTACCTTCTGGGAATGCTTTAGACCACCCATTTATGCTTATTTTGGAGAGTTTATTGGGTTTACCACATTTTTTATGCCTTTGGTCATCTTAAATGACCAAGGAAACTGCCGACCAAGGAAGCCGCCTGTGTGGTTGGCTGACTTGCAGCAGCAGCTGCTTTGTCAGCAGAAGACATCGACGTTGGTGTGGATGCTTCTGCATTCCTCCACCTTGATTGTCATGGCCCGTGATGTTAAACAGCATCCTGGATCTTAGACGTGACGTATCGGTCAAAATTGGGCTTCCCCCCAAAATAGAATGGATTTGAAACCAACATTCTACAAGTACCATGGTTCCCTGCGTCTTCGGGTTTGACCCACACCCAGATCTGCTTGCCACTTGTTCGCACGGCTTTGGCCCCGAGCATAGGTCCATCAGACGGCCAAGACGGCTCGCGAGGTACCTGAAATGTCAACGATCCATGGCACAGTGCCGACATGATGCTATGGCAGCTGGCCAATCTGATAGTTTCACACAGAATCTGAGCGTCCTTAGTTGAATACTGTTTCGATTGTTGTCCCTAGTGTTTTTGCTATATTGCCTAGTTGCTGTTCGCGATGGCCTGAAAGGGCTACCACATAAAAATTATGTTTAAAAAATACTAATAAGAATTTGACAATGTTCATTGAGTACTGAACAAAACCTGATTCGGAGCCAACTCATCTTTCCTTCTCTGGATTGCCCGATATTGACAAGGGTGGCGGAACGTCTCATAGAGATTCGAAATTTCAACCAAAATGCATACCAGCAAGCCAAATGACTCTCATTTTGGACGCTGCACTTCTCATTCTATGCGTCAAAACAAAACCTCAAAGCCCGATATGGAGATTTCAACATATTCCCCTATTCTTCATTGTATATCTTATTGTGAATCTAAGAATCTAAATCGTATCTATATACTTATCATTATTACTTACTTTTGTTATTTATTTATTTATTTATATATATATGTACCACATGTTTATTTATTTATCTATTTATATATATACCACATGTTTACATACATCAGTGATATCATCAGCATCTAAAATGGTTGGTTTTCAAACCTATACTCACCCAGTGCTGAGGTAATCCCCCAAACATGTGCTGAGCAAGAAGAAATCCTACCAAATACACCCCTAAATATGATATAGCACACCCAATTGTTCGATGGAGGTGTCCTAAAAAGTACTAAAAGTCACCCGAAATCATCCATGTTCACGGGTTTTTCCTCTATAAACCATCCAAACCATCCAAAAATCATCCAGCTTTTGGGGCCCCATGACGGGTTGGTCACTTCGCTGCTCAGCTCTCGGAGCTCATGAGGCCGTTGTGCCCCAGGCACTCCACCAAGCCTTGGCTTCAAAAACACCTAGGGATGCAGGTTTATGGTAAGGTCATGTTAATCATGATGTACAGTATATCATATATATATATATATATATAATACATATATATATATGTATTATATTATATAATATATATATATATATCATATGTATATATATATATATTATTATATATATCATATATATCATATATATATATTATAATATATATATATATATTATAATATATATATATTGTGATATATATATATATATATATATGTGATATCATCCGTGACCCATGATTGGAGGTCTGTGGTTTGATGTGTATTGTAACCTAGATGATTTTTTATGTGCATTCTAAGGTCTTTTATAAAAATGAATTATGGAGGTTATGGTTGATCCCAGTGGCCTGTCCGCTGAAATTGGATGGACGAACTCAGACTGGCACAGAGAAGGCGAGTGTTCCTGGGTCTGCGGACAGGTGGACAGCTGGGGTTCCCAAGAAATCCCCTGACAATCCCTGACTCCTGGGCAAAAATTGGGAAATAATTGGGCGGTCATTTGTACAATGCACTTTGGTATTTGGGTACTGCTCATTTAGTATTGGTTGAATGATTAGGTAACTGGGCTGATAAATCCCCTCTCATCACCAGGAATTGGAAAACCATGATCACTCTCTTGGAACCTTAACGTGCCATGTTTCCTCCATGGGCTTCTCCTCATCCGGAAATTCAAGCCTTGTCAGGCGAAAAACCCTCTTGAAATCCGCAAGTTTCACTGGGGCGAGAGAGGGAAAATCCACAGGAAACCACGGGCTTCCACCATCCTTTTGAGCGCGGTTTCGTGTCAATCTTCAAAAAGTTTCAGGCAAATCAGGCAGGTTTTTCAAACAGTCAAAACAGATTCTTCGAAGACAAGTCCCAAAAAAGCTTCCCTAAGGCTCCTGCTGATCGCCTGCAGAAAGTTGTTGTTCAATGCTAGTCTGCTAGTGGTTTCAACCCTTCCATTGGGATCAGCATCCCAAATATGATGGAAATAGAAAGCACGGGCCTGTGTGAAAAGAGTGTGAGCGCGGGGCCAATTCACTCTGCTTTGACATTCCCCTGAGTCTCTATGGGTCGAAAACTGGACAGCGATGATTAACCAGCGGATGGCATGGGGTACCCTATTTTCAAACAGACCATGACAAACCCAGATGCTTTCACAAGTGCTGAGGTCAGCGCAATCCACCTGCAACATGTGCGCAGGGTTCAGTTTGGGAAATTCTGATCGACAAGAATGCTAAAGACTATAGCATGCAACCCAAAAAATTGGGTCTGGAAGAGGATCTTCCCACTGGTAATGCCCATTTCCCACTGGAAATGCCCATTTTTGTGTTGCTGCATCTGTTTTTTTAATCACAAAACCATACAAAGCCCGCGCCTTGCACGGCGAATGATTGGGATCTTGGGGCACCCATAAGTTTGCTCGCCACTTGCAGGACTATGCAGAAGCACCCCCCGTCGGTCAGGTGCATGCAACGCTACCCAGCGAGCATCCTTTGGGCTACCACCAAGCTTGTAAAGGCTGGAAAGCGTTGCTGCAAATGAAAAATGAAGCTGTCAAATTCCAGGCTTTTGGAGAACCTTTTTTCTATCCTTTCAAAAGGCGGTTATGCGCATCATGAAGCACCTAGAATCAACAAAAGTCTCCGAGGCCTATGGATGATGGAAGATTCTGCTTGTGGATGGCTCGCCGGTTTACTCTAGCAAGCTTTTTAGCTCGAGCAAAACGCTTTCGGCGACATGGACGTAACATGTGTAAGACCTGCTCGACTGCTCGACTAAAATCAGCGAAATTCAGTGAAGCTTTCAACCAGACAGGCCCTGCGAATTTCTGGTCCCAACAAAGCTACTGGGAAGCATGAAAGCACGACTATGATGTTGAAAGAAAAGAGAAACACTGCAGCAAGAATGTGAAAACGCAATCTGAGCATGAATCCTGTCATACAATTCTCTTCGCTCTTCCGTAAATGCTGTTGTGGGCCCATGCAAAAGCTGCAAATGGCCAATCAGAGATCCCTTCCATCCCACACTTTTTATCCAAGCTGTGGTTTGTGCTCCTCTAGATTGAGATTAAGCCTGGACCGAGATTGAATTCGTTATCATTCGTTATCCACACTTGCAGTGTTGCAGCCGCAAGTGTACTGGCAATGTCCCTCTTCCTTCTGCTACTTTGACTGGAGTGAGTTTGTCCAACGTGGGATTGTGGGTATCCCTGCGTCTTGGACATTCCCAAACGGGAAGGGGCACCAGTTGTCATTAGCATTCCAAGCGTCGCTCAGAGCTCTTCATCGTTCATTGATCTCATATGTTCCTGGCAGAGCACCCAAGTTCAGGAGTCTAGCAATCTTTTCCCCCTAAAATTGAATACCCCCAGAAACCACTATATTGGGACCCATTTAGGCAATGTTTAATACTAGGGCCATCAGGGGGATGGCATTGGTATGTTCATCCATTAAAACAACCATATGCAGAGCCATACAATGCAGCAGAAACAAAAGATAGCCGTCCCATTGAACGGCATAAACTCTCCGGAACTGATTGGTTGATCAATGATGGCCAGCGCCAACAGCCGCCACCTCCTTGTCCTGGTAGTACGCCCAAGTGAGCACTACAAGGATCAGCGCCAGTATGATTAAGCCTCAGCAGAAACGCACCTGTTGGTCTCTCCGGGATGACAGGACAGGCAATGTTGGATAAAATGATTAGAAACCATGGGGGGTCATAGGAAAGCACGCATTGGTCTTGCTCTGATATGCGTGTATACAAATATGTATATACATGTGTATATTATATATATACATATATATATATTGTACACATGATATAATATATATATATATATAATATTATATTATATTACACATGATATAATATATATATATATAATGTTATATATATAATATAATATATATATATATATATTATAATATATATATATATAATATATATAATATATATATATAATATATATATTTTAAATATATATATATATATATATTATTATATAATATAACTTCCAAACAGCGCCTTCAGCCTGCCAATCACTCACAGCAGCTAAGTTTTGGACCGAAAAACAAGCCACAGTAGTCTGCAATGCTTCCCTCCTCTTTCTCCTTTGGACTTGTCATTTGGAGGCGAGTCACCATGTCAGATTATGGAATTATCGTGGTTCCAACATGAACTTCTTATTTCATTGGAGGCGGCTCCTCATCATTCCAGCTTCGGATCTCCTGCAGGCGCTTCTCATACCTTGCATCCAAAAAGGGACAATTGGATACAATTGGGGCGTAGGGCTGCAGGGAACCAATGTTGATATCATAGCTTGATGATGTCTTTTTTAGAACAACGGAATGAGCTCTGGGCTCTGGGCTCTTTCGTCTCATTTGACTGGGATTTGATCCATTTCAACCCAGGCTGGGGTAGCTACACATCCCAGCATTTACACCTGGTAGGCATCCCCACTTCCCATGGACTATCATCATTTTCACCAGTAAAATCGCCACGTTTATAGGTATATATCCCCCATTGGATAGCTCCTGTGGCGCTAGGCTTCTGACTCCTTTGGATTGTGGCCTCGTTGTCGGCCGCAGACTTGACAAACCTTGTTGTCCTGCCGAGGTTCGGAACGTTACAACTGGGTTGTAACCCATTGCAAGTGGCTTATAGCCCATGACTCTATATAACTTGGTTAGTTTCAGTGTAACCCATTGAAACTGGATTGCAATTCATCATAACTGGGGCAGACCCTCGTATCGGTATATCTTGGGGGTGTAGGTCTCAGTTGAATCATTGGGAGTTCTTGCCGCGTCTCCTCCGAGTTCTTTTTGGAGCAGAGCAAACATTTCCACTCTCGCCTGTCGATTTCGCAATGGCGACAGGTTGAAACAAAGACCTGCTATGACTGCTGGGTGGTTGAGCCGCGCCCAGGTAGTTAATAGATTTTTGTTCAGAATCTTTGAACTCAAAATTCGTAAAATTCCATAAAAATTCACCAAGTTCAGCAAGTCATTCTTGGGCCCCAGTGGGTTTTCAAGAAACGACCAAGCACCTGGGTTTCTGCGGTGGTGGCGTTTCCTGCTCCTGGCAGAGAACCTGACGGCTGCAGCCAGTCAAACCTTTGTACCTTGCAACCCCTCAGGTGTCTTCTACTTTAATATCCAACAGAAACATGGAGTTTCTCTATGTATATATATATAACGTACATCTATATCTGTAATTTATATATTTATATAATTGTTTATAAAATATTGTTTAAGTATGTTTAAGTACGTTTAAGTCTATTTAAAACCAGAACTGACCGAAGCTGTGAGTCTCAATATGTCCCATCTCCGGTGCTTCAAAAAAGGCCACCCCTCCTCTCCGTCAGCTTTCATCACCGCACTGGTGAAGACTCTGCTGATGAGTTCGAAGTGAAGACTAGCATACGGCTATCTTAAGTCACTTCAGAATTCCACAAGGCAACCATTGAAACCATTGGCTTAGTTGGATCAAACGTACCAAACCGTTGAAGGATGTTGAATGATGTTAAATGCCTTTTTAGCTTCTTCAGACGGCCTTGAGATCGATTCTGGTGGTTTGCTCTGCATCAACACTCTGTATCACTGAAAGTATCTACTTTTTTGCCATGAGCCCCAAGGCTACATCAGCAACTTTTCAGCTGGCAGGAAAGTCAGTCCTGTCTCAGTTCAGTTTCAGTTTTGGATATGTTTGGATGTTGCATCGCTGCTATGGACATATGAAATCATCCAGTATCAATTTTCTTACTGCAGATGAAGCATCCTGAAGCAACTTTTTGCCCTGATGTTCCTGTGGCATTTGGCCGATTCCACCCCTGGTATCGGAGTGAAACGAGGGAAATGTGGCTTTGCTCTGCTTGCGCAGACGCGATTCGCAAAGCCCTGTGATTATTCGCACTGCCGTGCATGGAAAAGGAACTAATTGTCATTGCCTTTGCGAGGCAAAATGATCCTCCCGACCTGACATCACAAGTGAAAAACCCCAGAAACACGGCAGTGTTTCTGGATCTAACCTGGCAAGCGAAAATCCCTTGTACAAGTGCATCACGCTATTAGGTCCTCTAGGTCCCCTGCCCCGAGCATCCACACGAGTCGAAGGCTTGACTGCATAAACAGGACGCCTCAGCCGAGATGCGCAACTATCCTGGGATCTTCCAAAGATATTCAAATCAAACAAGCCAGGGATGTTCGTAAACAATTTATACTTGGTACCCACTGTCATTTCTGTTTCTTCCTAAACAATCCTTAAGACTTCAAACTGACGGACGGCTTTGTCCACAGTGTCCGCAGTGTCCCCCTTGTCCACATGCCCGCGCCGCCTTGACTGCCCGACCAACGGTGTGGAGGATGAACGAATCAACGAAGATGGGGAAGATCCCCTGGAGCAAGTGAGCGCCGCTGATATGACTCATTCATAGCTGTCATAGCTCATAGCGATTAGATAATCAATGAAAATAATAGATCGTGATTCAAATGGAACTCCTTTTTTAGGGCCATATCTAAGGTGAATTGATCAGTCCTTCAAAGCATACCCCAAGTCCAACAGCTCAAATGAAAGGAATCCTTTCATAAGCCCCTCTTATCATGGCGGGGATGCTCCAGGGATCTGCTGGATTTGTGGATTCACACCTTGCAGGGCCGGGTGAAGCCCGACGCTCGCCATCCTGGCACGAGAAAATTAGAACTGGAGAACTGGTTCACTTTGGCCTAAGTAAGTTTGAAAGGTTATAAAAAATTGACTCAGAGAATCGCGTGCAGCCTGTCCTTCGTCGCTGGCTGTGAGTGTCAGTAAGGGGTGGGTCCATAGTTCAAGGAAAATTTTCCAGACAACACAGATGCACTCGGGCATAGGGTCTAGTTGGTTGTATATTTGTCTTGCTGGTTCGAGCTCATCGATATTTGTTCGCTAAATCCCGTAGTTTTCCGTAGTTTTCCAGGTTATTTCAGTTACAGTATTTCCCCCCTCGGGTGGAGACCAGAAACGCCTTGTGGGGGCTGACTCTGCAGTTCGCAGCAGAAGATGAGCCTCAGGCGATGACTCGGTTCTACCAGCTGGGTTGCAAGCGAAACAAAAAGCAACTCCCAGTAATGTATCACATATGTCACATAATTTTCACATCATCATCATCATCATCATCAACATATTCTTATTCTTATGCTTATTCTTCTTCTTCTTATTATTATTATTATTCTTCTTATTTTTCTTCTTCTTCTTTGTCTTCTACTTCTTCTTCTTTTTCTTCTTCTTCTTCTTCGTCTTCTTCTTCTTCTTCTTCGTCTTCTTCTTCTTCTTCTTCTTCTTTGTCTTCTACTTCTTCTTCTTCTTCTTCTTCTTCGTCTTCTTCTTCTTCTTCTTCTTCTTCTTCGTCTTCTTCTTCTTCTTCTTCGTCTTCTTCTTCTTCTTCTTCGTCTTCTTCTTCTTCTTCGTCTTCTTCTTCTTCTTCTTCTCATTCTTCTTCTTCTTCTTCTTCTTCGTCTTCTTCTTCTTCTTCTTCTTCATCTTCTTCTTCGTCTTCTTCTTCTTCTTCTCATTCTTCTTCTTCTTCTTCTTCGTCTTCTTCTTCTTCTTCATCTTCATCTTCATCAGCATCATCTTCATCAGAATATATCAGCATGCTAATCACCGTTATCTGTAGTCGTCATCATCGAAATCGTCGTCATCGTCCTCGTCGTCAGCAGCAACCAATCTTGGGGTCCACTGAGCTCCATGCGAGCCAGTGATCTATTGATTCGCTGCTGCGCCAGGCCTAAAACAACTTGAGAACTGCGGTGCTGAAAGGACACTCCAATTGTGAAATGCTGAGAAAGTCTTGAGAAATATGGAGAAAGTCTTGAGTAACCATGGATACCGTCTGTATCCAAGTATACAAGTGGTGACCCATTTAGGGCAGTGTCAACGATTCTGAAGCGCTCACCAGTTGGGATGATCCCTCAGTCGGCGACGTTCGGAAGGGTCAGGACCAAGCACAACCTTTTCCTGTGCGCTGCGCCGTCCAGAGAAACCAGTGGCTAGTTGTGGCTGTGTCCGACGAGGGAACCTTCAAATCAACCAGTTCATCATCCCTTCCTGGTAGCTGTCCCCCATTTCTGGATGCACACAGCTGGTATCTTCGTAGCAGAACTGACACGTGACACTCCTGTACTCCAGAGCTGACATAGTGACCTTGGTAGCTGCGTCAAGGGCTCACAAACGACTTGAGACTGGTCTGTAATCTTTGACTAACCTTGAAATGAAAGGAGTTCCAGCTTGCCGCAGCTTGCCCTTTTGAGTTTCCACAAGTTTCCACAAGTTTCCACCTTTCAGCAGATTTCAGCAGAAGGACCGTCAGAATCCCCATGCCAAGATGGCGGAGCCTGCAGCGCTGGTCAACTCCCCATTGAATCAAGATTTGAAACCAGAGAAACGTGCAGTATTCATATGCCCAAAATGCCCTTGAAATGCTGAAAAAAAATTAAAGGACCGGATAACCCCACAAGTCAACTTCTTCCAATAATAAGCATGAAAGGTTGTAGCAGGGACGGGGAAAGAAGGTTAGGGGAAAGGAGGCGGTGAAGGATCGAGAAGTTAAA
>Ga0126342_10014996_pt1 | contig 13621 bp, 17 predicted proteins | sample Cyp1metagenome_FD_92528 | JGI IMG/M metagenome (GOLD analysis project Ga0126342, IMG submission 92528) | Coral microbial communities from Lord Howe Island, Old Settlement Bay, Australia - Cyphastrea 1 metagenome | ecosystem: Host-associated > Invertebrates > Cnidaria > Coral ...
ATTCAGGAGAACTTCCATTATTCGTAGGATGCATCGTGAATTAATTTGTTTCCCATCTAATTTGCATGTTACAGGATTCAGTTCCTGCCGGATCACTTCAATGATCCATTCTTATCTAGTGTGTGTTCTCTGGGGATCTTTTCTCTCTCTCTCTCTCTTTTGCAACAACACCGTAGTGAATTTCGATTGACGCCATGGTTTTGGTTTGTATGCGCCATCTGTGAACTGACTGGACTCTTTGGAGATGATTGGCAAGGATGGAAGTGGGGTTTGACTTCCGATCTTTTAAGGATCGAAATCGAATCTGGGAAGTTACAACAATGGCAGAGACGAATCACTGGGCGATGGTCTGCATGAAGGCCAGTCATCAGCTTTGAGAGTTTTGGAGGCAGTTTTACTGGCTTTAAAGTTCAGGGCTGGAGTTACGTTTTATGCCGTCTTCGTTGGAGGCGGATGAAGCCAATGGCTATTTTCTTTTGCACGACGGGTCATATGGATGCAGTTATCTGATCGTGTGGCTCGTGAGGGTGAATTCAACAATCTCTTGTTCACGCCGTATTGATACCTACATTTTCAGGAAGTTTATTTTGGTCCCTCTGGAACAGCGCGCAACAGAAAGGACTTCAAGCACAATGCATCGAGACCTTTTGGACATTCAGCTTCTGCAAACTCTGTGATCTGGCGATAGCTATGTTCTTCGTCCAGAAGATGAGTTTGCCAGATTGATTGTGGACGTCGAAAGGGGGTGTGGAAATGTACATCTCCTATGGACGCCGTCCGCAATACAATGTCTGAACGATCTCTATGTTGGAACTTTGACCTCCGTAATGGGGTATACAGCTCTTTGCAGGACGATGTGGTTATTCTATTCTGGCTAGTCACGAGATGTCCTATCGTGGAATACATTCATTTCTGCGATTGGCAGATTTTCAGCGAGATTGGTGTGATTTGTTTATCGCAACTGTCTTGATGGAACGATTTGCTGCAGAATGATGTATTCACATCTGAATTTGATGCAAGAAATGGACATTTGGGTTGAATCACCCAAATCTGTCCTTGGCATTTGATGCCGTCATCACTGGTCGTGATGACGTGGTACACTACTGTGGAGTACGGGACTCTAGCAGGACAACAACAGTTTTGTTTTGGTGATCAAGGAGATTGACCTTTATTGCCAAGTTTGCCTATGGTGTTTGTGTTTATCTATGGAGGTGATTGTGAACACCAAACTGGAGCGATGGGCTTGCATCGCTTATTTCGTTATCTGGCTTTTCTGCACTACATGGTTTGCTGGTGATTTCAACGACATATCACGCACTGACTTTACTAGGAACTATGTAATGTAGAGCAGAACTTCTGCTCTCCATTACCTCTTATGAGCCGGAATTTGGTATTGGCTTATTGAGATGCTATTGGAGATCCAGCATGAGGTTTGAAGAAGTTTTGTGAGTCAGAAGGTCATTGTACAGATCATATTTAATCATCTACTTCGTTCTTGAGTGTAAAGAACTCTGGTTATTCACGTTTGGATGAGAACCGAGGGTATTTGAGAACTTTTGGAAGTAGATCATGTTTTATCTAGCTGAATTTGTGATCAACGCAATGTGGAATTGTTCAGTCGATCTTTTATATAGGAAAGATCGTGATTTTTGAACCTGGAATTGCGTTTCCTCTTCAGACACTGGCTCGAAGGAGTCATCATGTCATAATGAACTGAGTATCACAAGCAGACATTCGGCTATCCTTGTTTGTTTGCGTTCGGTCGCTGACCGTTCTGTTTTTTGGGGTTTCTGACCTCTGGTAGGTGTGTCCTGCCTGAGGATCCTGACTTCTCTGTGTAGCGTCCGAGCAAAAGATTGAAGCTGACGTTTGCGCTCCGGAGTCGAGGTTGAAACTTCGTTTTGGTTTTCCGAGGTTCTGATTTCCGAACTTGGGTTTTGATCTAGGAAACTAGACTTTATCACAGCAGTGCAAGGTGGGTGGAGACCTGTGACCCCTCTCTTGAGAGCTGAGACAGGCCCAGCACTGCCAGCTGATGAGATCAATGAGATTGAGGCTTCTTCCTCTTCGGAATCCGAAACCATCTCCAGTGATTCGTCGGGATCCTCTGTCCAGCTGCCCCACGGCAGAAAGCATGCAGAACTGAAGCTGATTGCGTTGATGAAGTGATTGGTGCACTTCACAGGAACACATGGCATGTGATGCTATCCAGTTCCACCAGATGTGACAAGGAGTTGGTTCACACAGCTTGTGGTCGTCATTTTGACCGGACACAGGTCTCAGCTATCCAGGAGTTGCAACTCACGGGAAATCAAGCGTTGTCAGGCCATCCAGGATGCCGTAAAGGGTGGACCTCTGTGTGAGTCAAGCATTGACTGAGTTTCACCTTGTGCATGTGCATGAAAAAAGCCAGTTTGAGCTGCTAGTCAATATGCGTCAATCAGCAGTTGATCTGCAGATGTGGATTTCACGCGTTTTGCATGGGTATTAGATTGCTCTCAGATTCAACTTTTGAGCGTTACTCAGCTGGTGCAGTTGAGATTGCATTGCATGACAACAGTTTTGTCTTTGTTGGAGGTAGATCCTCTATCTTGCATTTCACTTGAGGGGTGATTTTTGAGCGGGATTTCAGATAACATTTGAGACCAGCGTCTCATTTTGCGTTTGAACGCTTTGTCCTCCCGTGCGGGGGCGGCTCAACTGGTCAGGTGAGAGTTTGATCTCACTCGCTTCAGATGACAGGAAATTTCTTTATCACAGCTTTTGCAATGCGTTTTGAACATCAGCATGTTCAATCCATCATGGTATGCTAGCTTATCAGTTTGATAGTCAACCTGTACTCATGCGCGGACCTTAGACTCATTTTCAGTTTGCTTTCATTCAGGCATTTTGACATCAGCAGCTTTGATTTCACATATCAATTCAAATGTGAGGATAATGACACTCCATTGTCGAAATGACATTGCATGTTTGGGCAGACATTGCATTTGCGTTGTAGTTTGCCAATTGCCGCCATGAATTTTTCTGATATCTTGGTAGCTGCACAAGTCCCACCGCAATGTGTGGATCAGTTGATCAATTTATGGCTGGACTGCGGATCATTTTGCTTTGTGTGCCACCTCATTGGAAGATTTCGATTCGGTTATGCAGGAGCTGTTTGATTCAACGTTGAGTCCTCTTCACAAGGCCTCCTTGAGACTCGCCTGGAAGAGGTGTCAAGCAGCGACTACGCCAGCCACAGGTGAGATGGCAGTTGGTGCTGTGCAGCCAGACGGAGAAGCTCAGACCCCAGTTGGATCATGGTCTGAGACCTTTGCACCGAAGTTGACATCGACCAATGTCAGTCAGATCAAAGCTGCCTTCAAACGTAACTATCCAGCTGAAGTGCTACTTCCAGAAAATCTCCTAGCCTTCGTTTGTTATCCATGGTAGTTCATCAAAAGCAGAAACAGGACTACAAGTGAGTGCCTTGGAAGTTCAGACTCACAGCAGCGAAGTGTGATGAGTTGACGGCATCGAAGTCGTCGAAGATGGCTCGGGTAGAGGGCCTACAGTTGCACTCCATTTTGTTGGATGAGCCGCCGGCTGTGGACATTTCCAATGGAGGTTTGGGTTTACACGCCCTGAGACAGATGTTTGAGACTTATTCATTCGCAATGGCCATGGCTGAGATTGCACACCTTTCATCCCTCAAAGGATACTATCTGAAGTTTCTTGCGCTCATGACCCAGAAGTTCGACGCTGACACAGGCCTCCGTGGCCCAACCATCCTGGAAGCCCAGGCTGCAGACAAGGCTCTGATCACCACGGCGATTGACTTAGTGGTTGAACGTGCTTGGAGTTGGGATGATGCATTGTATGAGATTACTCACATTCGTGCTGATATCACATCCATGTTGCAGCCGCGTCCAAAGCTTCCCAAACCTGCAGCTCCCCCTCGCTACGAACCTTCATCAGGGAAAGGTCATCTGGATCGCGGCCGGGACCTTACTCCAAAGGCCAGAGTAAGGGGAAAGCCAAAGGAAAGTCCAATCGAGTTCAATGGTTGACAGAAATAATCGTCAAGGGTGAGAAGAAGCAGCTTTGTATGCGTTTTCAGACAGGGAAATGCACGTTCAACGACACGTGCAAGTTTCATCATGGCTGCGCTTATCCGGTGGGTGACAGTGCCTGTGGTAAACATCACGGTGCCTTGGTTCATGAGAAGACTCCCCACTGACTTGACAATCCTTTGGAGTCATCTGCAGCATTGGAAGTTTTGGCATCATCGACATTGGATCCTCTTCCGCACAGTCCAGCAGAAGCAGTTTCACCATGGGTCATAGACACCACAATGCATGTTGTTTCACCATTGCATGTTGCAGAGGGCCAGACGGATCCAGTGATTGCCGATGAAGCCATGATTCAACCTCCAGTGGATACAATCCCTTCACAGCCGAGTTCTACGAGTCCAGACCCTATATCTTCGCGTAGATACAGGATTTTTCTTGATATTTGTTGCGGAGTAACGGCACCTTTATCATCTGCAGTGCAGAGGTTGTCCGGGGACCATTCTTCAATTTGATATTTTGATTCACTCCATGGATGACCTATTGGATGATCAATGCTATGAACCTTTGTTGCACGTTTGCGCATCGGGCATTGTGGCGTATGCCGCAGCCTCACCAAGTTGCTGCGAGTATTCTCGACTCAAGTTAAAGCCTGGTGGTCCTCCAGCCTTGCGCACACCAGAATTTTTACAGGGCAAACCAAACTTGTCTAGTGCACAGCTCCTGCGTGTGCAGGAAAGCAACGTAATGTTGGAACGATGTGTCTCTTGCTTACGCTTGGTAATTTCTTCAGGCGGGCATTCACATCTTGAACAACCGTCGACAGCAATGAGTTGGCAAGAACCGGTGGTTCAGCAGTATATTCAACAGGAATCTTGCAATTGTATTGCCATCGCTGCTTGTGGCTATGGCAAGGATTGGCATAAGACATGGATGTTGGCTTCTACATTTTTGGCATTGGAACAGATGGCATGTGAATGCCCTCACCCGAAAGGCTCTCATCAACAGATTGCAGGTACCCGTTCAACCGATGGGCATTTTTTTAGCCGAGACACTGCTCAATATCCAGTTTCGATGGCAGACAAATTTGCGGCACTCATCCTTCCCTTGCTTACAACCACAGGGATTTCTACGAATTTACCTCAGGTGTCACAATATTTCCCCATTCAATCATTGGTGGATGCACCATTTCCTCGACAAGAGGGAGGGGGGCACAGCCTCCCAAGCTGATTGGAGCGCTCCACATCCATATGCAGAATGCTTTCAAGTGTTGCGCAATTTTTTTTTCAGGCAGATTATGAATGACCGCCTTGACCAAGTCATCATGCGAGCTTTTTCTGAGCGTTGGGACCACCCACCAGTTTCCATGGAGCAGATTGCTCCTTTTTGGAAGAATTTCTCAGGGCACAAGGGATGGTTCCCGACTGGACAGTTCCAAAAGATCAGAACATTGCATTGTTCATTTTACAGCAGCTCTGCAAGTGTATGAACGATCCAGATGAAACGTTATTTCAATACCTCATTGAAGGTGTTCCATTGGGTATCCATGAGGAGATATCACCTTCTAGATGTTTTCCTTTGCAGACTTTTTCTTCTGACGTCGATCCACCCCTTTTGATGGTACATCATACAAACTGGAGTTCGGCTGAAGACGACCCAGAAACTGTGACAGCATTGATTCAGAAAGAGGTGGAAGCAGGCTGGGTAGAATGTTTTCCTGGCACGTTACTTTGAACACGGCATCGCAGTGGGCAAACTGGGTTTAGCTTTAAGTGACACCAGGCCTCCACGTCTGGTCTTGGACTCCACGGTATGTGGCGTCAATCCTAGGAGCCGGGTTCCTGAAAAGGCTCAGCTGCCTACGGCCAAAGATGTGCTGAGATCTTACCCTTTGAGACAATCGAACAATGCCCTTTCAGGAGTTTCCTTCGATGTCAAAAGTGCTCACAAACAAGTTGCGGTGCATCCCAAGTACAGAGGTTACCTCTGTTTTCAATTTCAAGGCAAACTCTATTTTTTACAAAAACTGTCCATTTGGAGTGGTACTATCCGCACATTTCTGGTCTCGTTTGGGCGGAGCATACCAACGGTTATTTCACCAATTACGCTTCCTTCCTCATGCATCTTTTCTTTATGTGGATGATCTTTTGTGGCTTCAAGAGACCAAGGTGATTGGCCTTAGTGCGGCAGTCATCGCTATAATTTGCCTTTTGACCGGGTTGCCTATATCCTGGAAGAAATGCGAATTGGGATCATGCATTGTCTGGATTGGATGGTCCTTCCATCTAAGTGCGGGTTATGTCTCGCTTCCTCCACCCAAACGGCATAAACTTTTGGAGCTTTTACAGAAGATGATGTCATCAACTCACTGTTCTCGCAGAACATTGGAGCGTTTTTTGGGCCTGGCGCTTTGGGTCACCCAACTTTGGCCAGAGATGCAGATTTGGCTGCATTACTTCTACAAAGACCTTTACTCGATACCGGCTTCTCAATTTTCGATAGATCCTGGAAGCTGGGACGAAGTCTTGCGATGTCTTGCCAACGAATTGACATTCACATCCAAACCGCAGCATACAGCAATCCCCATCAATGGCCAATTGATTCAAGTACGACATCATTCAGTTTCAACCAAACTGGATTTGCAGAATTGTTTATTTTCAGATAAACGGATCTGGTTACGGATTCGTGATCCAAACTCGTCCAAACGTAAGTTGTCAGCCTCTTCCATGCGCATTCTCAAACTTTATCAAGTCTGGTTAGACAGGATTTCTCCAGTGAGATCAATGTGGCCTAAGCCAGTATGGCCAGGTCTTTGTGTTGCTGACGCCTATGCAGCAGGTAAACATGCCGGTATCGGCGGGGCTATATTTTTTCCTTCAGGGTCATGTGCTTGGTTCAGCTTGCGTCTAACCTTTTCAGATTTCCAATCCCTAAATATTCCTGTCCAGGGAGATTTACAAAAGGACATTGCATCACTCGAAACATTGGCGCAGATTGCGCTAGTTTTCATCATTATCCAGTTTTTTCCCGGGAGCCAGAATTCCAATCAAAATTCCGACTCTTTCGGATAACACCGGGGCAGAAGCTGTTTCTAACAAACTTTTTACGACCACCATGCCTTTGGTGTTATTCTTGGAGAAATTGTGTTTGCTCATTTCATCATCTCATGCCGAAGTTGAAGTCGGCCACATTCCAGGGAAAGATAATTCCTACGCAGGCGCTCTCAGCAGGTGGGATAATACCAATGACCCACCTTGCAATTTTTTTACTCAAAGACCGTTTCGACTTGAAGCTGCCTTCCCTGTGGCATCTTGATCGTCAGGCACGGTTGGTACCTTCCAACACTTGGATCCCATGGCAAATGCCATCAGCCCAGTAGATCACCGGTAGATTTTTTTTTGTCCATACTGGAGAATCCCACTTGTTATGGGGGTATTGTTGGCGGTATTATCCATTTGGAAATTGTCAATAGTTTGATAGGGAGTTGTTCGATCCATTGACAATCCAAATTGGATTAGATGGAAACCAACGCTTTGACATCAATATCCAGCAATGACAAAAAAATAATATGAACAGTGCGAGTGAAGCCAAGGGGAATTCAACTTGAAGCGGTTTGCTATTTTTTGGAACACTAGTTATTTGTAGAGGATTTTAGTAACCTAGCTGTTTTTGGTTTGCGTCGTGTTTCGGTTTAGTTATATCTCTTGTATGTGATATAACGCAAATTGCAATGAATGTCCACCTTGAACTGAAAAGGATGGTGGATCACCTACGTGCACAAAGCCTGATAGCAGCTCATGGTGCCACAGTCAAGTTGAAAGCTGGGTCAGAGCGTTTGCCAGTGGGACAGTTCAAACCAGATGAGCCCTCACAGCAGGAGATTGAGAACCACTGCTTGACTCATGAACCTTTTCAATCTTGGTGCTCCCTTTGCGTGCAGTACCGTGCCAGACAGGATCCTCATCCAGCCAGTGACCATACCAGCAGTGGCCATTCCCTGCTGTCAATGGATTTTGGGTTTTGCAGTCGTATGGAAGATGAAAGTGATAAGCAAACATGCCTCTTTCTTCACGACCGTGCAACCAAGATGATGACAGCAGTTCCCACGCCTCAGAAAGGAGGACGCTCACTACAGCATCTGGTCACTGAAGCCACCCGCTTTGTGATGGGGACTCAGCACAAGGATCTTGCAATCAGATCAGACAGAGAACCATCGATCTTTGCTGTTGTTGATTGGTGTCAAACGTGCATGCAGAAACTTGGGCATCACTATACATGATGAAGGAGCCCCTGTGCATGACCATCAGGCCAATGGAGCTGCTGAGGTGACAAGTCCAGGTGCTGAGACTGAAGGCTGGACTCCTTGTTCAACAAATCGAGGACAAAGTTGCAGCTGGCCGTGTGATCTTTGGTTGCAATCACCCTTTGTTTTTGCTGGTCCTTGATACATGCTGGATGGCTTCACAACAGATACGTTGTTCATGGTGGGCAGACAGCCTATGAACGTGCACATGACAGATACTACAGTGGGAAGCTTGCGATGTTTGGTGAGGACATTTTGGGCTATTTAGCCATGGACAAGGGTGGACCACGATGGCGTCATGGCATTTGGTTGGGCAACGTTGCATCTGGTGACATGCACGTGGTAGGAACAGCTGAAGGTGTTTTTCTTACCCGTTCCATCAGAAGGAATGCAATTGCTTTCAATCTCAGCCGCTTTGCTGATTTGGAAAACTATCCATGGGAGTTTGGACTTGCAGCATTGGGCAACAAGCTGGTGCACAACAAAAGGGTGACACACCCCTTGGCTTTTGGTGTTGGAGCAGCTCTGCCACCGCAGATTGACGTGGAGGCCATACAGGTCCAAAAGTACGCTCAGGAAAATCCCAATGAAGATGTTGAGGATGAAGCTCAGGCGGGGCAGGCTATGGAAGCTTCTGCAGATGCCAGTGCCTCAAATGTTTCTCCAGCAGTGCCCATTGATGTTGATGATGTGCATGGACAGAAGCGTCCTGATGATCCAGTGTCTCCAAGTGACCACCCCAAGAAGGCGCGTACAGGTGATGCAGTTCCAACTACACCTGTTGATGATGTGCTGCTTGACGATTCAGATGTTGGACAGCATGCTCCTAAGACTCCAAAGCTTGACGAGACCTTTCAACAGAATGTCAGTGCAGTGACAAGCACCAATCTGGAGCTCTATGAACACGAGGATGAGCAAATCAAACCTTGCTTTGCAGACTCTGAGCTTGATGGGCTTGAAGAGTACGACATGAACTTCTACAATGATGAGTGGTTGGATATGGATGAAATAGATGATGAAGAAGCCATGAAGTGCCTCACGTTTCCATTCACAAAGCATGAGCCTGATGTGTCAGCTGAACAGCTGATGGAATTGGATGCACTTGCTCACTCTCTCGAGATCAAGCGCCTCTTCAACTTGGGTGTCTTGACAAGTGCAGATGAGGCACCAGCCAATGCGAAATCTCTTTCAACAAGGTTCGTGCGAACATGGAGGGAGAAGGTGGTGTCAGGATCACCAGTGTGGCTCAGACGGTCACGTTTTGTGGCACATGAGTTTGCCTGGCTACAACCAGACCGTGATGCTTTGTTTAGTCCTGCTTCTTCAAGCATCGTGGCCAGATTGCTTCCGGCAATGTTTCTTGACCTCAGAGATCGAGAAGATGCCATCATGGCCTCCATCGATGTCAAGGACGCCTTTCTTACAGTTCCTCAAGAAACACCGACTACGGTCAGATGCCAACTTGCAGATGGCCAGACAAGGGACTACAGTTTGGGCAAAGTCTTGCCAGGACAGCGGGATGGCAGTTTGTTGTGGCATAAAGCCATCACTGGAGTTTTGAAGTCTGAGTTGAACATGTCAGTGCATGAGCCATACCCGTGCATCCTCAAGACGCCTGACAACAGCTGCATTGTTTTGATCCATGTGGACGACATTTTTGGTTGTTGGTAAAAGGAAGTTTGTGATGGAACGTTTGGTGAAGTGCCTTGAGAAAACCTACACCATTTCCATTCAGTTTTTGGAGAAGCCTGGTGATGAACTCAGTTTCTTGAAGCGCACTATGACGATGCAGAATGATGGCAGACTTGCCATTCAAGTTCATCACAGGCATGTGCAGCACCTTTGTGATCTACTCAAGCTCAACCCCAAGTTGCAGAGCAAGAAGACGCCTGGGCATGCAGATATGGATCAAGTCGACGAGACAAAGGACTTGACCCAAGCTCAGGCGACCACTTTCAGGACATGCGTGGGAGTGCTCCTCTACTTGGCATGTGACATGCCTCACTGCTAACATGTTGTGCGTCATTTGGCCACCTACAGTACCAAGCCTTCAGAAAAGAGCATGGTGGTTCTTCGACATCTTGTGGCCTATTTGGCCAGCCATCAGGAGTTATGCGTTTCTCTCAAGTGGCGTGGCCGCAATGTTGGAGTGTACCACAACTATGATGACTTGGAGCCAGGCTAGTGTGCTTTAGAAGTTTTTGCAGACAGTGACTGGGCAAGTGACCGTGGCTCCAGACGATCCATTTCATGTGCAACAATTTTCATGGGCAGATGCCTTTTGTTTTCTGCCAGCCGCACTCAGAAGCTGGTGTCACTTTCTTCAGCGGAAGCAGAGGTCTATGCATGCTCAAGCCATCCTTTTGAGTCGCCTTGTGAGTTGGATGACTGGAAAACGTACAGTGATATGGTTGTACACTGACAGCTCAGGCGCCCGTGGAATTTTGCAAAGACGTGGAGTTGGACGTCTTCGACATTTGTCTTGCAGAATCCTTTGGCTGCAGGCCTTGGTGGAGACTGGAACAGTCAAGCTGTCTTCAATAGCAGGCAGCATGAACCCAGCTGATGTGGGAACAAAACGCTTGCCAGCTCCAAGAATGCGCTCTCTGATGTCAACTTTGGGCATGTACAATGTTCAGGCTGGAAGCCTTGAAGGCGCTGATGACCCAGCTGGCATTTTCAAAAAGAAGGGCAACGTTGCTGGCCAGATTGCAGCCATCCTAAGCGTCTTGAGCCTGCACCAAGTTCAAGGTTGTCAGACTGACAGCAACAACAACTATGGTGATTTGTCACCCAACTTGGTGGTGTTTTCTTTGATGCTGGGATTTGCAGTTCTTGTGTTTTGCAGGTTGCTTGGATTTCTACAGCGACAGCGTTTTGACAGGGCAGAGCCAGATGCTGAACCAGCCATTGGCCGTACAGACCTAATCATGGAAAATGTGGAAGAGTCCAATGCAGTTGTCAATGAAACTGCAGCCTCATCCAGTGCCACTCCTGATGATGCCACGCATCAGCTCTCCTTTGCCATCCCAACAAGTTCAACTGACTTGCCAACACCAGAAGGGTTTCTTCGTTGGCTGATTCTACGATGCCTTCGGCGCCTTGAGAACTCCAATTTGGACCTTTCGAAAAGGAACATGTATTTGGAGCGCATTGCAGTTCTTCAAGCGTTACAAGGTGCTTTGGAGAATCCTCTTTTCAGAGCATCAGCAATGCGCAATATGGCACAGATGGCAGACATCAGTGATGATGAGGAATCCCCCAACTACAGGGGTAGCCAACCAACCTCATTGGGAGATGCGCAAAGAGCTCACAACTTCTTTATGATGCTACGTGGACAGACGTCAGGAAGCAGGCATGTGGATTCAGTTGTGGATGCCCTCACTAGACCAGTGAAGCCCATGGAGATGAGAGTGGAGAAGAAGTTTCTGATGAACATATGGAGACAGCTTCTGAAGTCAGAAGACGATACTATGGATCTACACAGGATCAAGTGTCAGACCCAGACCTTTGGGCACATCTCCACTACGCTGAATCACTGATGAGGAAGAAATTTGAAAAGCTGAGATGAATCTACCCAAAAGGGATCAGTGCAATGTCAGCCAGAAAGCTTTGCTGGCACTGCGCTACAAAGATGAAATTTCAGTGATGGGGCAGGCCCGAAGATAACTTGGATCTTGGGTGGCCCAAGAGTTTTCACTTTGAGGAAATTAGAGTGTTTCAGTTGGTTTCCAAGAGGTCAGCCTCAAAGAGGCATTGCAAGTCATGGCACACCAAAGAGTGCCCCACGCAGCTATGGCCCTTGGAACTTAGCTACCAATTTCTTTTGGATTTTGTGCGACATCCACCAAAATGGCGGTGTCGAGGCGGGGTGCAACATGTTTACGCACCTTGCATCATGTCACATAACATGTCAGTTTTGCCATTTAACAGTGATTTCACTTGTGGTGCAACACGCACAAAGCAAGAAGTGTATTCAGACGCTTTTGGCTGAGCGAAAGCAAACATTTTTAGGTCTCACAGCATGTACAAGAAGCGTAGAAGGCGGTGTGTTTCCGGAGGAGTCAATGCTTCACCGCGCTCCGCGCGAGAGGTGTTGGCGAACCAAGGCTTTGTGTAGCGTTGCGTCCTGCGATGTAAAAAGGCCAAGATCTAAAAAAATTGAATCGACCATCCCATTCTCTTGTGGCCGGTTCCTTCAATAAACCGGCCATGGGGGATGTGAAAAGGATGGAGGTAGAATGCATGTGACATGTACACAGTGGATTGCACTTGTAAAAACGCCAACATCGTGTAAAAAACTGATTGCCGTCATTGCATGCCGATTGACACGGGCTTGTTGTGACACCAGCACAGGTTACGAAGATTGATAAGCAGTAAAACTCGCCCGAAACAGGGGTCAACCTGTTTGCATATATGTATAGTATATAGAATATATATGGAGTCCGTCCTAATAGCTGTAACAGTCAAAAAACGGATTTCTCTATATTTTGGGCGAACGTTGTTTTGAGTGTTTTCCTTCGTGCACAAAATCGTGCTTTTCGGTGCTTTCCCTCGTGCAAAAAATCGTGCTGTAGATCGTGCTTTTTGATGCTCTCCTTCGTGCACAAAATCGTGCTCTAGATCGTGCTTTTTGGTGCCCTCCTTCGTGCCACAAATCGTGTTTTTTTCCTTCGTGCATTGAAGCAAACATCGTGCTCTAGATCGTGTTTCTTGGTGCTCTCCTTGGTGCCACAAATCGTTTTTTTTTGTGCGCTCCTTCGTGCCAAAAATCGTGCTCTAGCTCGTGCTCGCTGTTACAGCTATTAGGTTTGGGCAAAATATGTATACATATTTAATACATTGTTATACATCTATGATATATAATGTGTATATGTACATGATTTTTGATATACATAAAAAACATACATTATATAAAACATACTTGATATTTAGTATACATTAAACAATAAATAAATATATATATATATATATATATATTAGACATTTTATATATAATATACATTATATATTATATACATGACATATATGTATGAATTCAAAAACATAAAATAATATGCAATATTTGTTTTTTAAACATAATATAATATAATATAATATAATATGATATAATAAATCTACTAAAATGTAATATGATATAATAAATCTAATAAAAATTAATATAATATAATATAATATAACATAATATAATATATAATATAATATAATATATTATAATATAATATAATATAATAAACCTAATAAAAATTAATATAATATAATATGTTAC
>Ga0126342_10014997_pt1 | contig 13621 bp, 18 predicted proteins | sample Cyp1metagenome_FD_92528 | JGI IMG/M metagenome (GOLD analysis project Ga0126342, IMG submission 92528) | Coral microbial communities from Lord Howe Island, Old Settlement Bay, Australia - Cyphastrea 1 metagenome | ecosystem: Host-associated > Invertebrates > Cnidaria > Coral ...
ATCAATGAAAGTGGCAAGGCAAAAAAGGTCCGAAATTTGTGCTGTAAGGGTTGCAAAATCCAAGAAAAATGACCTTTTTTGGGAACATTTTTTTCCTGATCAGAAGGCCACGAAACACTGAAAAGGTTGTCATTTTTTTCAGCATGTTGATGCGCCTACACGCGCGATTCCGCACCCGGCGGGAAGTATATTATGATGGTATGCGTTCGGCTGGATATCTATCTATCTATCTCTCTCTCTATATATATATATTATAGCTTACCCCAACCAATAACGAACATACAACTCTTTATTTGGAAGAGTCCATTGACAGTGGATGTGTTCAGTGGATAAGCGTATGAGCGAAAGCTCATAGTTTGGAAGAGTGCTTTGAACGAGTGAAATTGAGAAGCGTAGCCCCAGCACCAGGAGCCAATGTTGAAGAAAGGTGATGACATAGCTTGAAGTTTGCCGTTCTGGCATGTACTGCATTTGTATGCAACCCCGTGCTTGTACTTATTCCCAGTGAGGGTCTCTAGATTTTAACAAAGGTGCAACTCCTTCCTCCTTCCTTCCTTCCTTCCTTTCTTCCTTCCTTTCTTCCTTCCTTCCCTGTCCCGCTTTCCATGGTCTTGGACGTCACAGTCAAGGCCATCAAACTTTCACTGAGGTATTTTGAAACTGGCAGTTTGGAAAATATTGGAACAGCCCCCCATGAAGCAACTGATCCAAGCATTTACAATGAAGATGTTCAATTGCCAGAGCATTTTCTTCATGGGGCTAGAAAAGGTGATGTTCGCATGATTTACAAATCAAGCATGCAGTTCATAATTGGGTATCGGTCAAAGTAGGGCAAGGCGACCTACCTTTTTTCTGCTACAGCTACTGGTCCGGAAAGTTGGCCGATTGACTTTGTAAACGCGGTGTTCAAATCAGAACTTTTTCGACCAAAGCTCCACCTTCACCGTGATGATACTCTAAGGTTTACATATCTTGCACATTTACCTATCAATATGGATTTCTAGAACATCCCACAATCCACATATAAACCTCAAACATCCTATGAAAAATTCTCAGTTTTCTTCCCTTCTGAAAAAAACAAGTCCCGTCGTCAACCCAGTCCCCAGTCACTTTCGCCTCTCGGAGAACCATGGGCAAGATCCATGTACGCCAGGCTGGGATGATGATACCTATGGCTTAGCCAACCACACGACTGGACTGTTGGCTGTTGAGGAAAATGATGGAACATATCTGTGGTAAGAAACCGTTGGGATGGTGAAAAGAGTTGGCATGATGAACAACTATGATGATATAGTTCGTAGATGGTTTGGCGAAGTTAGTTGAACATTTTGTTTGATACATGCTAAATGTGCTAACTCCATGTAAATCCATCCAACCCCCCAAGAAACAAAAACACTGCATAAAGGACTGTGTATGGCTATACTCCATCCAGAACTGTCATTGGGAGTTGCTAGCACCAAAACTTAGGTTTTCAAGAGAACTACTGAGATCCGCGTAATGTACACATGCAGCAGGCAATGGGGTTGAGAGATCACATCAAATGCATGAAATACTGTGACTGGCAGCTGGGAGCTTCAACTACAGGCCAAAAGCTGAGTATGATTAGGAAACAGCGGATCGACCAACTCCACAACTTCGTCCCAACTTACACCAACTTTGGTATGGGCCAACATTGAAGTCCTCATACCATCATTATTCATCATTGATACTGTTCAGCATCAACCTTTCAAAAAAAATATGGTGCCAGTGACTCAATCCACTTCTATCGTTGTGAAGCTCGTTATGGCTCGCTGTAACGGCTGCAACGGCAAGGATCAAATGCAAATGGCCGCCAAGAGCAGCTTGGACATCAATGGCGGCACATGGTTCACCTCCTCTTGGTTGAATGCAATGACCTCAAAGGCTTCGGTGTCCATTTACGAATACCAACTGGTTGGTGGTTGACCTACCCCTCTGAAAAATATGAAAGTCAGTTGCGATGATGAAATTCCCAATATATGGAAAAATAAAATTCATGTTCCAAACCACCAATCAGCCAAATACTTATCATCAATCATTGTCATATCATGATAACCATTACACATCTATAATATTCTATAATCGAATAATACTCCAAAACATGGGTGTGTCTGAAAATAGTGTACCCCTAAACCCAATGGTTTTGCTGATCATTATCCCTATTATTTATGGCTATTTCATTGGGAATATTAACCCAACATTTTCAGACAAACCCACATGATAATCAAATAACAACATCATTTGGATCATGATCATCCAATCACAATCAATCCAAATCGCCTCGATGGCGCGATCGAAGCACTGCTCCTTGGTGGGCAAAAAGAGCAGGGACCCATGGACACTATGGATTGGAAAACTCCAAATAGACCTTGTTAACTAGGGTTTCTAGTAGATGTACCTACCTATCTATCTATCTATCTACCTAACTATAACTATAACTATAGCTATAACTACTATAACTATAACATACTATAACCATATATACACAATGTGTGTGTAAACCAAGAACAAAAAATCACTGGGAAGCGCCACATCTTGGATTTGCTCCGCAACTCCCAGATTTTCCCAGTCGAATCAACCTGCGGAAGTCATGCCGAGCAGTCATCGAAAGTGAATGGAGATCATTATCCCAAAATTTGTGTGAACAGATAATAGTAGGGATACCATAGTAGGGATAATAATAGTATTTTGGGATCTCCATTATTGACAATTCATAGTTCAAACATAGTTCAAAGATGTGAAAAAACAAACCAGCAAGCAGTACAATACCTTGCTAGTAGGACTTATCCACATTTAATAGGACTTATTCACATTTAAGTTAACTAGTTATGACGTACAGCCCAGGAATCTTAACTGGAAAAAAACATACAACGCATGCTGAGCTGCACCCTGTGGTAAACATGACCATGGCTGCTGGAGAGTTTGAAAGCTCTGACTTGGGGTCCAACAAAACACGAAAGCAACATCATCTTGACAAAACAGTTCAAAATACCCTGCACATGTCGTATGCACAGACTTGGATGAAAAACATGTCAAATACAATTATCGTTAAGGACATATACCAAATATATCCAAATATTATCATTCACTTATACAATATGTCTACAGTACAAAAATAATACAACTCAATACATATCAGAAGCCAGCAACACCACCGCAGCGTTGTTTGACATCAAGTTGCCCAAGCGAAGCCGACCAAAATGGAAAAGCCTCCAATGACCTGATCTTTCAATGGGTCAACGGTTTGCTGGGAAAAGCACATCTGAAATATGGGATTTCCCATGGATTTTTCCATTTGATGAAACCAGAAGGTTTTTCTAAGTCCAGTCGAATTGTCCAACCTACCTTAGCCTAATCCTATCTAAATACCTTTCTATCGATGGGCACATGTTGGGCCAAATCATGATCCGATCAGCACCACCCAACTGCCAGAGTTGCGCAGCCGCCCTGGCTGCAGCCATGACTGAGACGAATTACGACTGAGAACAACCAGCCGACCATGGACATCCCCAAGATCGGACAACCAACCCCCAAAACTCATCAAATAGTCTTCGTTGTAGGATGTTCATCTACGATCATCTACCCAATTTTAGTCGCTTTGAGGGTTTTACCTATACTCAAAGGTCATCATCTGCTGGTTTCAGCCCCCTTTGGAAAATATGAAAGTCAACTGGATCATCATTCCAGGTACGAGGAAAATGAACTTGAAGTTTGAAACCACCAGCCAGTTCCAGAACTGGTGGAAGCAAAATTGACAGGAACTCCCAATATTTCGCTCGTGGGGATCATCGTCTATGGTGCGGTCATGGCTGGGCCATCTCCCAGATATTTGAGACGTTTCGAAACATGTCGACTGCTAGAATTCCCCAAATGTTCACATTTTTTTCGGGAGTTTCCTAAGTCATAGTAAAATTTTTACCCCAGTTTATGACTGGAAGTTTCCTTTTTGGACATTTTTCTACCCCAGTCATCCAGTCATGTCGTCATCCAGTCGTCAGTGACGCCTGGATGATGGCGTGGTCTGTCTCGTCTCCAGTGGCTTCCAGATCGGCCAATTTGTCCAAGACCTGGGGACCCCGATCGGTCTTGGGCCCCCGTTGGGGCGCCCGGTGTTTTTAAGGATGTTCCCTTTGTAAAGCTACTTAAATAGCTATTGAAAATGGCCATTGATAGTGGATTTTCCCATGAAAAATAAGGTGGATCTGAAACCATAGTTTTTTGTATGTTTACCAGAGGGTACTGTACCCGGTAAACCAACGTATCCCCCATTGATAATTTACCACGTATAGGCGGTAAACATCACATGATTTTTCTCGGTTTCAACCATCCTTTTGGTGGTGCAGGATTTCGCAACCATCCACTCTAGGGCTAGTGTTTTTGGATGTAGTTGGGAGTAAACTGCAACGCACTAGAAAGAACTGGGAGATACTGGAAGATATTGGATATGATTACCATAACCATTTTTGACTACAAGCATTTACCGTTTACCAATCAATCTGGCCCGGCAATAGAAAATTCGGAAATCCATGATTTCTAGTCTTGTAGTATTTCTAGATACGTTTCCTATTGAACACGTGGGGGGTCTGCAGCTCTAGTGAACCATTAGCGATCCAGCTATCCAAGAGAGTCCTGCTGTGAGATCATCCTAGGTCCGGCTGATGGTTGTGGAGTGGTTTTGTTTCATTAAAACCTGAACAAACCTGAGTCATTGAGAAGATTGATGACATCCGCATACATCCGCATTATCAGACTTCGGATGTAACATGTCTGAAAAAAACACAATAAACAACATGTGTTGGTCCCACTAGAAATTGACGACAACTGCTGGGACAGAGTTGTAACCCAAGCCCAGGCGCCCAAATCGCGAAAAAGGCCAGTAGGGAAACAGCTGTCGCCAATTCCAGTTGCAGCAACATCTTTTCCTGCGAGTCAACTCTGAAAGAGCAGCTACCCTTGAGTTTTTTTCTTCAAGGAATTCACCAGGTGACGCTGGTAACACCAGATACACCCATTGGATCCCATCGGTCCTCCGGAGCATTTCGGAAGACATGCGTTGCCAAATTCCATTTGCAAGCGAAATAAAGGCCTTTGCACGAAACACACCGGACGTTGTTTTTTTTTCGGGGCTTCCGTTTGCAGCCGAGAAACTCCAAGCGAAGGCTTGGTTACAAGCAGCCCTTGGCTGACGCCATCATCAATGGCTGAAAATGGGCTTTCACAGGTCTGGAACAAATGTGAACAAGTACTGCATATTTTGGTACTGTCCAAGTTGACAAAGCGTATAAGTATCAAAGGTCTCAACAACCACTTTAGCTCAAGTTTGAAACATGCCAAATCTGGACATTTGACATTATAGGAACAAGATGGGAACAAGTATTGGTTCGATTGTAAGTTGGGTATGGTGTTCCCAGCTCCTGGGACTGGCTTTGGATGAATGGATGCTTAAAACTAAAGGTGACCAAAACATCCTTTCCTTCCTGGGTCTTAAGTTTGGACCTATAGGCCCTGGGACTTCTCTGACGAGAAACATTGACACTTGAACAACGCGAGGTTCCTCTTGCTCACCATTCTCTATTTCCAGGTGTCTACCTGGCCATGGCGCTCTGAAACTCAAAGGACCCCTGGTTGGTTCCCAGCTCTACCCCGCTAAAGATCGCTAAAGGTTTAACTTCTAGCGGTTATGTATCAATTCCAATTATAACCCAAAAAAGTTAAAACCTAAGGCAATGGCTGGAAACCACCATGTATTCTTCCCAAAACCCCACAACGTCAACATTCATTTCATTTCACCCTGGGAGCCTCTGCTTGGTGGATCCCGCCTGCATAAATGTCTAGAGCAAAAGTGCCAGCACAGAAGATGGCTCCAGCCTAGGTGTTCACATTCCACTACCAGCTGGTATTGAAACACGTCTCCTGCGCTATGCTGAAGTGACTTTCACTACCTGCCCGAAATTCAACGTGTAGAAACACCTTTGTGCTAAGTCTTCAGAAAGCGCAACAGACATTCATGATCACCAGGAATGAACTTCTTTCAGTGGCAATCGTTCTACATCTGGAAAACAAAAACATTCATACCCTCTGGTAAATTAACATAGACCCTGAAAATCACCAATTTTTAATGGAAACTAGTCTTCCAACCCCTATCTGCCAGGGTCTATGTTAATTTACTGGAGGGTATATTCCAGTAATAATGATATATCCACAACGTTTCACACATACACACTGTTCCAGCTCTGAAACATCACAGACTCTAGAACTCCATGGTTATGCTACATATGGATATATCCATATCATTTTCATAGGGAAAAACAATGTTCCATGTTGTTGAACAACCATATAATATAAATATAGTATACTTTAAAACAATATGATATGATACTGTATGATATGATATGATATAATACAAAAATAATATGATATAACATAACATCATATCATATCTCATCATAATTTAATTCAATTATTCTAATCGAACAGGGAACATGATGCTCCTATATGCTCCTGATCAAAAACATGAGAATCCCTGGGTTTTCCGATCTCACCAAGCTTCGGCAAACAGCGCTGCGACGTCCTCCATGCTGCGAGTGGTTTCTAGTTCCCAGGGATCGAGTCCTCAGCTGATGCATAGACACATACCGTAACATATAGTATGTGTTACATATATCATACATATATACTGCATATCATCAACTCGCACACACACACATATAAATAAATAAACACACATATACATATACATATACATATACATATACATATACACATACATATACATGTACATATACACATACACATACACATACATATACACATACATATACACATACATATACATGTACATATACACATACATATTCATATACATATTAATACTCATATACATATACACACACATATACATGTATACAGATCTGAATACATATGTACATTTCATACATATTGATATGTGTAAATATGTGTCTACATGTACGTGCATGGATGTACGTATGCCCTGGCTATGACTCCGAGCAGCCTTCAACGTCTGGCAAGGTGCCAGCAATCCAGAATCGAATGGCTTGGACCTGCAGCAAACCAAACATACCAGATTGAGGATGCTTAAGGTAGTAACGAACATGTCTTATCATGTCCTATTCTTCTTGATTCCTACATATACATATATAATTACATAATTATATGTATATACATGTATATATATATATGTATTTATGTATATACAATGCTGATACGGTAACAGAGTTTCATACAATGTAAGAGAATGCTATATAATGTTCTGAAACTGCAATACTTTTCCAGCTGCGTGACGCGGCGAACCTGCCACCTGGGGACCTCTCTGGTGAGTGGATGAAACCAATCCGCTCCAACACCCAACTTCGCTACTTGGGCTTTGACCCGTATCTAAAATAATACATGAACATAATATATATATACATACATACAATCATACATATAATTGTGTATATATATCATTATATATCTAATTATATACGCAATACGTCACTGAAATAATATGTATGTAATTACTGTCACAGTGCATTTCGCTTCCATGTGCAGTCAGCCAAAAACAACGTATTGATTAATGTTGGTAAAACAATAATGAACCATCCATATCGTCATGGGTTATATGGGTTATATATATATACTTGTTTATGCCACCCATTTATGGTGATTTAGGGAATGGTTTATGACATTGTTTTAACCACATGTGTATCTACAAACATCTCCATGCATCCCCCCAGCTGTTCGCCCCCTTCGCCCAGTGGCGCTTAAGAAGGAGACGGTCAACGCCAGGACATTGTCTTCGGGCTCTTCGGCCTCTTCGAGCCACATGACGAAACACCTGGCGAGCGAGCTCGAGGGAGCTACGTGGGAAAAACGAGTCGCAAAGTAGCTGGAACAGATGGGGATTCAATATGATTTACCCTCTGGTAATTTAACATAGCTATTGAAAATGACCATTTATAGTGGATTTTCCCATTGAAAATGGTGCTTTTCCATAGTTATGTTAAATTACCAGAGGGTAATGAGCTGCAATGGGATCTATATAATTAATGGATTTAATGGTAAGTCATGGGATCTAAGGGGATTTGATGGGATTTCTGGTGGTTCTTTCATGGGATTTTCATGGGATTTTTGATGAGATATGATGGAATATAACAACCCACCAACCAGATGCCGAAACCTGGGGGACTTGGGCAAGAGAACATGGGATTTAAGGAAAGGGGGTCCAACAAAATATGGAGATTTAAATCACAATAATTTCATATAATTTCCATTTAAGCAACACAACTGGGTTTACAAAAAACATGGTCAGCCGAAGGTGGAGGTCGGCTGATTATGGAGTGGTATGGTGAATGGCTTGACTGCAAGGCGATGGCTCAAAATCAAAGGTACCCGATGGTCGCAATAGGCAGAGGATTTGCCATTGGCAACCCCAAAATCCACTGGCTCATCATCAACTTCCCCATTCAAATTGTGGGAATACGGTATAGCTCACTTTCAGCACTTCATATCCCCAATACATACCCAATTACTGTTGCTTAAATCTCCATACATGGTTGGTTAACAAATAAATTTCAGGTCCACAGCCATATATAATATCGAGTTGGTTATATATCCCATTATATCCGATCCTATATTCCAGACCCCCCCCAAAAAAAATCAAAATTCCATTTATTCCAGACTCCTAGTAACTAACTTGTTGTTTTATAGATATATTACAGACCGATTCTGCTGGTTAAAACACCATTTTTCTTCGGTTTTTCATCCCCACTTCGGATTCAAATCTTCAGTTCCAGCAGCATAGGGGTCACATATCACTACCGTAGGGCCATAGGCCATAGGGCTAACAAAAATCTGATGGTTACATGTTATGCCTATCTAAGGTCACCCCTTTTTTCTTCATCATGGCTGCTTTCTTCTCCCAAGTGGCTCGTTGTAGACTTCCTCCATGCGATCGTCATAGACGCTGGCAGCCGCTTTCCAGGACTCTGCCACTTTTCCTTGTAGAAGCGACGAACATTGACCAGGGAGAAGAACCAAAAAAAAAGGAAGGATGTGAGGAACTAAGAAAAATGGGGATTTAACTATTTAACCAACACAAGGAAAATTCACCAACAAACACGGAAATGTATGCAACACACACATATTTGCAGTATATCAGTATATCTGTTATACTAGTATATACATATATATATTATATTATATATATATATATTATTATTATTATATATATATATTATATTATATATATATATTTCGTAGCAAGCATGAACACTTGAACAAAAACATGGGGGCTGCAGGGAAATTATGTATGACACATGGAGCTAAGGAAAAGAGATACCGCAGACTTAAACCCCAGAAAAAAATCAAGAGGGCCATAGTTGAAGTTGGAAGTCCTTCTACCGTGCGTCTCAAATCTTGACAGAAAGCCTGGAAACCGTGCAATTCAGCCTCTGACAATCATGATGAGCCATGATAGTGCTATGATGCAGAAATATCTTCCGTTAAAAGGATTAATCTCTCCAAACCTCAGAAAGTTATGTACAGTATATACCGAAACCCATCTAAATTAAAACGATTGATCTGATATCTGGGTAACGATTGTAGTAACTGAAAATACAGAACATTGATGGAGCCGAAACCCTGACCTGTCTCCCTGTCTCCATGCCCATCTCAGATTTTGTTCAACAAGCATCTTCTTTGACCATCGAAATACCTGAGTTTGCAGGCCGCAAAAACTGCCCATGATACCAGCTCCATTCCTAAAACAACCATGCCACCAAAAACTGGTTGGTGGTTGACCTACCCCTCTGAAAAATATGAGTTCGTCAGTTGGGAGTATTATTCCCAATATATGGAAAGTCATAAAATTCATGTTCCAAACCAGCAAACAGAAAAACATTACCCTCTGGTAATTTAACATAGCTATTGAAAATGGCCCATTTATAGATGGTTTACCTATTAAAAATGGTGATTTTCTATAGCCATGTTAGTTTACCACAGTGTAGACACAAATTCAAATGATGAACCAGCCAAGGCGGTTCATGTCAAAATGCACCAGACCCAGACAGCCGCTCCCTATAGACGACTTGTGCCCCGAAAACAGGATGCCAGGTTCCTGCTCTTTAAAACATCAAAACACCACACTTGCTGCCGCCCATAAAATGGTGAGAATTGAGAATCATCTGCCGCGATAACATGGGAGAACTACATAGTGCTCTAGGCTATCACCATCCCTCTCCAACTTGTAGACTAAGTTGCCACTGGATGAGCAGCATCGTCAGAGCAGCCAGAATCTAAGGTGAAGGGACACTCGTTCTCACGACATGTGAGCAATTTGATGGACATGTTGGGCTGAAACATGTCATGGAGCCACCTATTTTCTAGTTCTACCAAGATTGCCAACAGGCTCAACAGTTCTTTTTGCAGCGCTGTCTCAAAAAAAGTGTTCACGTTCATCCTAAACGTATCGAGAAGGTCAGATTCGTTCCACAATGTCTAAAGTCTAAACTCAGACGACCTAAAAAAACTAGTCGTTGGAAGGATGTTGTACATATATATATATATATACATTTATATATACTGTTGTACTTATTTCTGATACATTATGCAGCTTTCTCCATCCACAGGGCTAGACATGAATCCATTCAGAAAACGTTCATCAGTCGGTGTAACCCTCAACACCTCAGTGCAAAGAGTTTGTTCCCACCCTAGGTATCCGGTGAAGAGTCATACAGCAGGACCAGCAAGGGGTGTATTATCTACTCTAGTGGTCATACTACTTTATTTTGCCATGCAACGGTCACCCTTCATTGACAGATTCGATATATGAGTTTGTCTGAAAATACTCATTTTCTTTTTGGTTGCTCATAATTTTCGCCATTCAAATTGCCACATATATATTATATATATTATATAGATTATATAGGATATCACCTATTTTTGGAGATAGGTGCATTGGGGTACGTAAACTCCGGGCACCCCAGAACCATCCCACCAAAAATAACCAGTTCTGTCTATCAACCATTAAAACCTATAATTTCCGTCCAATTTTTGGTTGAGAAGAAACCTCCATCTGTTCACTTTTTTACAAAGGGGCACCGAAAAAGGCTACCAGCATCAAAAACCAAGAAACCACAACAACAGTGGCTGATTGCCAATCCCTTCTCCATGGCTCGGATTGTTGGAGAGTTCCAAACCTGAGGGACTGGCTGATCCCCAGTCGGAACCAGGGATTTGGGGTATCCAAAAAAAGGACACATCCATATCATTGAAAAGAGAAAATGATGTAATTATGATGGATTCACCAATGGATTTAAGGAGGTAGCCTATCTTTGGACCAAACCCGGCAACCAGCAGGAAGAGCTTTTTGGACGGAGAATTGTTTTACTGGATTGCAGGTTGAACTAATGGTTTCCAGAAAAATTAACCATCATTTATGGTGACAGTGACATCATTCGAGGTCTCTCCAACAAGACCCGGAACATGTGGTGCTCTCAAAGATTTTTTTTTTTTTTTACCTGGGAAATCACCATTTTTCACAGGAACGTAGCCTTTGAAGTCGGGGATAATCGCCCGTCCTGTTGTGGCCGTTGTGGTAGAAGCTGTCCGGGACATCAAGGCAGCCGTCCCAGAATTTGGTCCAAGCGTCGCATTGATCGCAGCAAAGCCAGCGATGTGCGACAGAAGAACTTTCCAACATGTCATCTGTGACTGAAGGTCCTGGAGTTGCCAAGTGCAACGGGGCCGCAGAACACTTGCTGTTGGGAAAGATACAAGAAATCACCCCAAATATATAGGTGCGGGCTAGAATTATTGACCCCGACATGGATGGGTAAACACAAAAAGAAGGACCAATCTTCTCCAATTTTGTGGGCCAGAAAAACATGTTCAACCAAATACACACACACATACTATATATATATATTATCTGTATGCATATACCGTCTAATACTTATATATACATATAGAAAAACAACACCAAATCACCAATTTCACCAGTATATCACATTATCTAGTGATACTTTTTTCTAAGTACTTCATATTGCTTATACCATTATAGGATATATATACCCAATCACCAGTATATAACCAGTACTTATATATGGGTTTGTCTGAAAATAGGGTAGAGTTTCCCAATGAAATAGCCATTTTTCATAGGGATAATGATCAGCAAAACCATTGGGTACAATGGGGTACACTATTTTCAGACACAGCCATATATAAGATTTATCACGCTTTTAGTAGGATTTTACATTTCAAACTTGTTGAAGGGCCTAGTGTAAGATAAGATATCACAAGTACTTATACCAGTACTTATATATAACCAAATCACACTATCGGTCACTAGCTCTGCGGGCTCCTCGATGTGATCCAAGGGATGGAGGTCAGAGAAAGTGATCTGAGCTTTCACGGTTTCATGGAGAATTCCCCAATTTCGCTGGTTCATACAGGATGGGCCACCTTCAAGATAGCGTTCAGTTGCCTAAAAAAAGTGGCTGAATTCTATGGTTTATGGTAGATATAACATGATATAACTATAGTTACTGGGGTATAAACAACTTATGACTGGGGGGCACCATCCTGTAATGAATGGAACATCTGAATAAATTCATTGGACACCCTGAAAGTCATTCTATGTGCTTAAGATAGTCATCTGATGATCATGTCATCTCCAAGAAAAGATTATGACAGCAAAGAAATCATCATGAATTTAGATTAGAGATCTGCTTTTCTATCGTTTTTGAGGATGACTATGGATGACCATAATCATATCTGTAACATATGACATATCGATCACTAATATGCGACATGATCAATGTATAAATATATATATATATATATATATATACGTATATAATCGTGCACATACACACACACATATATATATATGTATATATATGTACACGGATCGTATTTACGTTAATCCAGGTTTGGGTACGGTATGATATATACATATATATATATACATATTTTTGGTTCAGCGTTCCAACCCCCCTCCCCCCCCGCCATGGTCATGGGTCAGCCATAGTACTGTCCCCCTCCCCCCCTGTGGGGTGGTGGGGGTGTGGTTATATATATATATATGCATATGTATATTATGTATATGTAAATATATAAAAATATATAAAAATATGTAAATATGTATGTATGTATGTATGTATATATTTATATGTATGTATGTATACATGTATACAATATATATATATATATGTTTTGATATGCATATATATATATGTAAGTGTGTATATTTCTATGTATATGAGTGTATTTATATGTGCGTATATACATATATAAATAAATATGAATATGTGTGTATATATAAAAATATATATGTGTGTGTGTTTGTATATACATATATATATGTATAATATAAATATATATATATATATATAAAGTAGATGCATAGCACGTGTATATATAACTATAGGTAGCACGTAGGTACTTTGAGGGAGTATGTGTGCTACGTAGGTCGTCTAAAAGGTAGCATGTACCTACCGTAGGTGGACGAAATATTCAAACCCCTTCTATCCTGTACAACCCCTTCGCCCCCAAAGTTCAATGTTATTGTAACCTGAAATGCGTTAGCCCCAATGGACGAAAA
>Ga0126342_10014998_pt1 | contig 13620 bp, 16 predicted proteins | sample Cyp1metagenome_FD_92528 | JGI IMG/M metagenome (GOLD analysis project Ga0126342, IMG submission 92528) | Coral microbial communities from Lord Howe Island, Old Settlement Bay, Australia - Cyphastrea 1 metagenome | ecosystem: Host-associated > Invertebrates > Cnidaria > Coral ...
AAATTAAATATTCAATTGAATATTCAATTATATGATATGATATGATATGATATTATATTATATATATATATGATTATATATTAAATATTTTATTGTATATTATTGTATTATATTATACTTCATTATTTATTATATTTTATTTTTCTTATATGTTAAATAAAATTATATTATATTATATTTATAATTGCATCAATATTATATAATATTATATTATACTATATTATATTATATTATATTTTGATATATGAAAAATATTTATGATAATATATGATATCTGTTTATTAGCTAAAACATTGGCTGTGATATTATAGTTTAATGTCGAATAGTTTTCCTCAATCTTCTTTGGAGAGCCAATACCCGCTTTAGGAAACCCCTAAAGTGCACCGGCTTTTCCCGTCTCAGCCATGTCACCACAATAAGTACCGATCTCCAAGATCTGGGTCGGCCGCTGAACTCCCCCTGCCACGACTGCTTCCAAGACCTGGAAACGACAACTGTGCTCCTCAACCCATCTTGTCTCCAAAAAAACACATGGTGTTTGTACTGAGTGAGAGACGAGTCAGACATCTACATTTTGAAGAAGCTATTGAAAATATCGGAATCGAACTCAACTTAATTGACTATGATGCGATTTTGTTCCAACTCAAAATCGTGAATGCGCCCTCTTTAGGATGCTGTAGCAAGGCTGTTGCAATCGACAATCTCCAAACATGCCTCTACACCTGCTAGATGCGATGACCCCTACCAAATAGAAGGCGAAAAGGGCTGCCTGGGATTTTACACCAATATTCAATTTTCTTCTTCATACCATGCTGTACCTGTTTTATCCCGTTGACATCCGTTGACATCTACGTAGCTCCACCTAACGGAAGCCGTCAACCACGCCTTGGCCTTCTGTGTTCCCGCCACCTTCAACCATCGCTTCGTCCCGGCTCCGAAGCTTTCGATGGCCTGACAGACCTCCAACGGAGTGGCCGGGGGCACAGTGCAGGAGGTGCCGCAACAAACGCAGCTCCGTGGTGTAGCGGTAGAGACCCTGTCAGGGGCAGAGGGACACACCTGGAAGGTGGTTGGTCCTTCAATTTTGGAGAACTTTTAGAGACTTTGAGTGGGAGAAGTGGTGCTGGTAAACAGATCTATTGGATGGCTACAGTTCATCCAATCAATCTAGGATTTTATTCATAATGATAATAATGATAATAATCAATATTTTATGCGTGGGTTTCAAAACCGTTTATTGAGGGAAGCACATTGTTTCAATCTTGCGACATTCCGAAGTTGAGATCCAATTTCAAGACATCATTTTTTTGTTGGAAGCATAGCTTCCCACCCCTGCCTGTCTGTTGCTGGTGTTGGTAAAGAGCCGTAGGGGAGCCTCCATGCCCGGATGCCGGTAAGCAGCTGCGGCCAACAAAGCAGACTGTAGAGTCGGCAGCAAACTGGGAGGGACAGCTACTCCATCCACAGTTGCGTGAGCCAACATGGAAAATACCATGACCTCAAGCGACAACAAACAAACACAAAGCCAATCGAAGTGTTTGGGTTGCCACCTTACTTCAAATCTGGAATATTTCGGCATAGCAGTACTTCACTCACCTGAAGAGTGGCCACTTTGGGATAGTTCCCCCTGCTAACCATCAACTTTTCGTACAACTTTTCGGTCCGTCCGGCATCCTCGGCATTTGCGGAGGAAACGAGAAACCTTATTGACGCATACAAAATTGAAAACCCTACACACCACTCAGCTGGCGAACTTGACTGAGACAGCAGCTGCTCCATCACTTCCACCAAACATGGTCGTATTCTCATTGCCACGCACATCGTCCAAAAGGCCAGCGTGTTTGAAGCTGGTCTAAGGTGCAAAACATTACATCTTTACACCCCCTGTACCCACCTGGAGAAATTATTGGCTCGTCGGACAAAGTTCTTTCGATCACGTGCGTCTGCAAGAAAGTATCGTTTGCTAGATGGTTTATATGATATTCCGAGTTGCGTTTGATGCTCGAAAAGAATATTCAATTGAAACCAGCTCAACATGCGTGTGGGCGAATTTGGCTCCGTCAGAGCCATCAGCCACTCTACCACTTGATTTGCTTCTGGCAACGACCACCGTCTGGACAGGGTCGACACATCAACCAAGTGCGGCGTGAAAAGCTGAATTTCGTCCTCTGAGATACGTGCTATCCCATGTGAGTCTTGCTCTTTCTCAACCGGATGGAGGACTGATTTCTGTCCTACTGCCACTATGACATTTTGAACTTGGTCTCTCAAAATACCTACGTGAGCAACATCGCGGTACACCTCTGCCCAGGTCTGCATCAAATTTGGAAAACGGCAAAATGCCGCATTGGCTGTGCGGTCTGCGGCTGCATTGCCCGCAAACACCCATCTTTCGCCTTCGTCTTGTGCTCCCTCCAAGTTTTGATGGCTTACAACCTTGACAACACTTTGCATGTAGTGTCCTACCCGTTGGAAAAGTACTAAAAGTCTCAACCAGAGGTCTGCATCTTTCTGATTACTGGTGATTCTTGTCATGCCTCTTTGAAAAAGCCTCAGTTTGCGGAAAACCCGATCATTGTCCACCCACAAATAGAAAGGTCTTGGAACCCTGGCCACTACTTCTAACGCTGCTATGACTGCATAGATTTCGGCTCTGGCCGCCGTTTGTGTCCATCCTGGTACCAGTCCATTTCCCACTGGCTCAAACTTGTCGTCACTGATGGATCCTAGGACTACCCCCCAACTGGCTAACCTACCTGTCGAACTTGTTGGTGCCAAACATGAACCGTCAGTGAAAAAGTGCAGTTCTTCTTCCAAGTTTTGTGGCCAGGCGACATGCCTGGTCTCATCTGGTATTTGCATGCACTGCGTGCGGAAAACTAGCAAGCATGGCGGCTCAGGAATCCATCCGTGATTGGCTGCTGGCAGTTCAAGTACTGCTGTCACCTGCTCCTCTGCCAAGTGTTGTCGGCACTGTTGGAAGTATGGACACAGCCAACGGCGGTGAGTTTGGCTGTCCTCAGCATTGCAAAATCTACACTTAGTCGACTGATTACCATTTCGGTGCTCTAATCTATCTGCGGTGTAGAAAGTGCCGTTCAAGGCCGCTCTCAGGAGAGCTTGCTGCTCTGGTTCCATCTTCCGCAGATTCAGTGTGGTCAGGCCGGGGCTCATGAATGCTGCTCCGGCAAACGTCTTGCGATTTTGAGAACAACCCATGACATGCTTGTGCCATGCTTCAACCAGCCTGGATTTGAGCTCCTGTACTGAGCAGTGGAGGAGGTCAATGACGAGTCCATCATGGTCTCTAAACTGCGTGTTTCTTACCCATGCCCATCCTGCATACTGCAGGCGTGACAACAATACCCCACATGGGCCTGGGGGCGGCTGTTTCTGGCCAAATGGCTGATGGTTTTCTCCCATGATGAAATCGTGCGAAACATGAGGCATGTCTGCTTTGTGGATCATGACTTGGGTGTTCAACGGCTCCTAGATGCAAGGCTGGATTGGTACCACTAGAATGTTCCCTCAACCCTCTAACAGCTTTAGTGCGGAGTGTGGCAAAGTGGTTGTCAGCTATGGACACTGCTGGTATTCCATGTAGGCCAAGCGGCCATGCCTTGGATCTTAAGGCCTATAGTTTTTGCTGGTAAGGGGCCATGCTTCTGGCCAGTTGGTTCCAAAGGTCTGGCATACCCTCGAGTCTGCGAATCAGTGTGGAGTTGGTTTTCTGCTTGCCTTGCATGGTGTGCAACACGGTAGCTATTTTGTCCAATTCGTGAGGACCGAAGTACTTTCCTACCACCCGACTGGGTGCTCCACAGATAAGTTTTGGAATGATCTATTTGAACGTCTAAGACGGCTGTGAACTGGAGAAGTTCCTCCAGGCTTTTGATAGCTTCATCTGCGTTGGGGCTAAGAAGTTCAAGATTATCCACAAAACTATAAAGCACTGTGTTGGGGTACTTCAAGGACATCCACTTGTGTACTACCAAGTCAACGGCAAGCATCGCTGTGACTGACAGCGAGGCAAGCATCGCTGTGACTGACAGCGCGCAACCCTCTGCAAAGCCCGTGACTGAAGATATGCCTGGTCCGGTGCATGACCTGAGTTTAAATCTTCTCTTCATGGCTACTTGCGCTGACGCCCAGCCACACAAGATTTCGTTGGCAACCCCAAAAGGTTGCATCACTTTCAAAACCGGAAACCTAGGCAGCAAATTGAAGCACTTGACCAGGTCAACTACCGACCCTGCAAGCTCTTGACCTGTGTGATGTGACATTTCAATTGCTGACAGGATAGAATGCCACACATCACATGTGGATTTATGCGGGAGGTTTCCTGCGCAAGATGGGGGTGCAAACTGGCTCAAGTGTGTCAACAACTGCTTAGCTCTGATGGACGACCAACAACGATATGCCACGCTAAAGATGGTAATTGGTCTGTACTGGGCGACCTGGCTGGCCCGCGGATGCCCGCGGCTGTTTTTCAAGGGCAATTTACCCATCCTTGCACAAGTTGTGACGGCCATTGGTGACCTTTTTCAATATCACTAAAGATATCAAGAAGTTGTTGAGTAAGGCTGTTGGCCATGCGGAGGAGATCTTCCCTTGCCACTCCGTCTGGTCCAATGGCTGCTCTTCGTTTCTTCTTTTTAAGCGTTTGCCTCCATTCCCGCACAGTGATGGGATGGTACGCCAAAGTGGGGATTGCTGGAAATGCCATGTGCACGAACTCCTCAATGGGTTGCCAGTACGATTCATCTACATGCAAATGCCTATCCCATCTTTTGGTCCATTCTGCTTGGAACTCATGGAACATATGTGTGACCTAGCCTATGTACATATCCTGCTTTACTTGTGTACCTACCAAATCAACAGGTGGTCTATCGAGCCACAGCTTATCCTCTTCTGCATGGAGAATCGTGGCTTCTCCCGTGTTTGTCGTGAGACGAACAACGGCTTTCCATTGGTTGGTTGGTGCAACTGTGATGGAATAATCATCTATGTCACTTTCAATGACCTTGGCTATTGTGTTGTGTAGCAACGTGGTACATGGCTTTGGTGCTTCCTTTTTGAGGTCTCGGAAAATGACATGTGGGTCCTCACTACGTCTTTGTTTTGCTTTGGTGTTTTGTGCTGATTGAGGGCTCGTTCCATTTGTTCCAGCTGCTCTTCAAACTGGTGTGCCACAACTGCTGCTGTTCGGTGGCTTGGCATTGCGTAAGTCAGAACCGCCCAATGACCACCTGTAGTATTCCACCACGGCAGAAATCCATAGGTGAACCCTGAGGCTTCAACGATCTCTTCCACAACTTTTGCATGTGTACAATTTGAGTTCTGCTTGGGCTGGCGTTGGAAACCAGCCTGGAAAAATTGTTGAGCCGACGTGCTTGCCTAGTCCACTTTGTATATGTGGGGTCTATGCCATGAAATTTTGGTTGACGTTCCCCTTGACGGGCTGGCTTTGGTGGCATGGAAAACTCCTGGACAAAATGGACTTCAAGTGTGGCTGCTCGGCCTTTTTGTTTTGCTTCTAATGGCATCTGTTGCTGTGCTCTTTTTTGATCATTTACCCTTTGTTCAAGTTGTTGAAACACCTGTCGGTATCTGTCCTCCATGCTAGTCGATGCCGTTGGAACTGCTGGATGGTCTGGCAAGGTTGATACTTCTTTCCAATCAATCTGTTTTGGATGTCTCCACAATGGCATCATGGGTGGCTGGCCTAAGCTGGCTAGCTTGGCAAACACTATTGCGTGGTCTTTGAAGAAAGATTCATCCACCTCGACATCTTCGAGGTACATGGCAAGTTCGGGGCTGACAAAGATGTGGTCACGGATTGTGGCTCCTTTGCATGTTGAGACTGGCAGTCTCTGGAACTTTTGGAAGGCCCACCATTGTACGTTCACCCACCCCTTATCAGCCCAATGCTCCATCGAGGATATACCCATGTGGGATTGATTGAAGTCCCCTGCTATGAACCTCAAGCCGCTGGATTGTTCCAGAAGTCTTTGGGTGACATGCTGGCAGATGCGATCTGTGGCATCCTTAGTTTGGTGGGTTTCAGGGTTGATTGCATGCCCATACACCACTGCTCCTTGGACCCATCTGCGACCCACTGCAAAAGCTGCTACATGAAATCTGGCCTCATTCCATGCTTCTGAAGGCCATGTTGCCGTCATGGCCCTACCTGGTGCTGTGGACAAAAAGGCTACACCTTTGTGTTTACCTCCTATGGCTGAGATAGTGTGGATTTTGGGGGAACAGGCGCTAATGGTATCCAGCTTCGTGATACCGTAATTCCTCTGTACATTTCTGCTTACCATGTTTAGTAAGGTGGCTTTCTGATACTGCCCAAATGCTTTCACTACCTCTGGGCAGCTCGGCGATCAAATGGCTTTTCCCGAGTATTCCTGTCGGGTGGTTCATGCATCCAATTATGGGACCCGAGTGATGGGCCCTCGGCCCCGGGTGAGCGGCTTCAGCCTCAACATCCAGGTCAAAAGAACTAAAATCCACCAAAACTTTCCCAAAATGGGGCCCCGTGTCGGCTTGCGGTTGCATAGCCACTCCATCGGGTCAGGAGTGGTCCTGGGTCTCTTGGAGAAAAGGGACTCTATGCGTGACATTTGTGCCTCCAGTTTGGAGTCAAGCAACTGGTGCAAGGCTTGGTGCTGATGCTCAACTTTTGCTTCCACTCCTGTGACCTGCTGCTGGAGTGCCGTATGCTGCTGTGCATGCGTTTTTTGAAAGGCACCAAATTCGGATGTGAGTTGCCCTACTTTCAAGCTCTGTCATTCGGCGATCACTGTCAACATCCATTTTGTCATCCTCATGCAATTGCTTGATGATTTTCTTCTCCAAGTTGGTCTCAATCATTTTGAGCTGAGAGCTTAACATTGTGCTGTGGGCTGGCTGCCATGGATCTTTGTGGAGCCAAGGATCTTCGCTTGCTGCCGGCGCGGATGAACTCGCCTGGTCGGCTCTGATCAGGCTTTGGTACGTCTTTTTGGATGCAATGACTGATGACTGCTGCGGAACTGGTTGCTGCTGATTGGATTCAGGACTGATCAAGATGTTCCCACTGTTGGTCTGGTAGATCCAGTTTTCTGGATTCACTGCGCTTTGAACCAACCATTGCAGTCCTGGTTGGTCCTGCTGGGGCGAGCGGTCTTGCTTGCCATCCCCATTTGCGGACAAGGGTTGTGATGCTTTGTTTGCTGCTGCCATATGGGATTGGGCCCATTCTGAATTTCATTAGACTGTTGCCTTGCAAGTACACGACATCCGGTCGGTGTGCTTCATGTGTGGCTTCAGCATCTTCATTGCAAACTCGAATTCCGTACCTGGAACCACTTCTAGCCAGCTGACATTGGGCCTTGTTGGCCTGTTGGCATATGGATGCTTCCTGATACGTTTTCCGTGGAAGCCAGACTACTTGATAAGACTGGTGTGGTTTTCTCCCATCTTGTGTTCTTGGTTGAAGATAACATCCTGCAACTCCGCTATGTTGTAGTAGGAGGGCTTCCACACTGTCAGTCTCGAGTTGAATGTTGACCACGAACATGCTGGCTGCGGCTGGCTCTGACTTGGTGAGGGACTCTGACAGGAATTGCCTACCCCAAACATCCAGAACTTCGTGTGGTGGGATTACTTTGAATGCCGGGAGAGTCATGACTTGCTTCACCGGCCCTTTGCAAATTGTTTCCCACGGTATTTGCGTTTGATCTTTGTACAATGCGGCACGGGGGGTGACTCCTGCACTTCAACACATTCAGTTGTCATGTTGCGGACCACAGGTTGGCTTCCTAACTGCAAAAGGGCTGCCATTGCAATGATGGGTTCTGATGTCGCTCGGCAAATCGCAGGAACCCTGACGATGCTATGGTTGGCCGGCAATCTTGCATCAAGGTGATCCAACACTAACAGTCCAATACCTTCGGACGATAATGGCTGTTGCAACGTGAAGTAGGGCAGTGCTTCTTCTATGTTGGTGACTAGGATCCCCTGGCCCCTGGCTTTTGGCATTGATCTGTCCTTGGCTTAAAGGTCCTATACCTCCCTCCCCCTTGCTGGCGGAAAACCCCATGAGGTACTGTGATTTGATCTGCTCTGATTCTAAGCTCCGGGTTGCTTTGTCGGTGCTGCTTGCTTTTGTTGCTTTTCTTCCCGATTGGTGCATCACTTTGCATTTTCCTATGGATCATTTGTTTGAGCTCCTCTGCTAACACCAAGCGTATAGGCGGCTTGCACGCATTGGCTCGTGCTTTGAGATCCATCCATGGCCTTGGTGAGGCTAGTGCTTTCTGGACTTGGTGAATTCCAATGGTTGACAAAACTTGATCAGCACATTCATGGGATCGATTGAGTGCTACTCCATATTCGATCAACAGTTTGATCAATGCTTCTTGAGTGGTTTGCATTCCTCCTACCGATAATGGTTGCATGATCACTTGTGCTTGGATACCGGAAACTCGCAAATGTGTTTGGAAAAGCTGTCTTCAGTGGGCAGCTTGATTGTCCTGGACAACATATGCATATTTATCCCCACAAGATTGGGACATGAGCCATCCAATTGTTTGGAAACCGCAATCAGCTGGGAAGTAAGACGGAATGGGCTGGGATTCAATCTCAATTTCATTTCGTCCAACATGCTGTTCAAGGATAGTTCGAATCCATTCCACCCTGGGTGGTGGCACCACAATTTAGACTGTTCCTTCCACTGGCACGGTTGCGATGGGAAACCAATGTGCTTCATGCAGGACTGGGGCAAAAACTGGTCCTGCGGATTCAGCGGAAAGAACTCCATGTCCAAGAGATGCTTGACCAACGCTGCGTGACTTTTTTCGCCCATGCTGACTGAATTGCCAATGACCAATGGTGACTGAAACACCCCCGGATAGCTGTTGGCTGCCATTTCCATGTAGAACTTCATCTCATCCACTGCTACCCAACCCAGTTGTTGCCAGAGCAAAATCTCCCTAGTATTCTGAGCCAATTGGGGAATTTGCTTATGAAAACCTTGTAGATGGCTCTGACATGGGATCGGCTTGGAGGTTCCAATCTGGTCAAGTCTGTAAATCTTACCTGGCGTGATCTGACTTGACAGTGGTACCGGCGCACCCATTGCTGTACATATTTGCCAGTTGGTGACATCAATTTGTGCCAATTTGGCATGGGCTGTGAGAAGCTGGCCAGCTGTGTGTCCAACTGGTACTTGCATTTTGGCCGGTACACTACCATGCGTGTATGCAAACACCTCCATGACTTCTGGTTGCCCTTGGTCTGGGCATACACCCGCCTGTTGTGGGAGCACGCTAGATGCCTGTTCTCCTGTTTCCTTCGTGGCTGCGTCTTTGCTGTTAACAGATGACTCTGCGTCGTCACTTGTTGCCTCCATGGTTGCAGTGTGCTTGGAAGGTCTGCTGGTAGCTGCCCTGGTTCACCCACTCCTTCTGAAGGCGTGTGTTGGCTGTGGTCGGCTGACATGGTTTCTGCATTGCTTGCTGGCGGTGCACCCACTGGTTGTGGGGGCTTTTCGTGTGTTTCATCCTTTACCAATTCCCCAGCAGTGGGTGCATAATCATTGGCCGATTCACCCACATGGTGTGGGGCCATGATGGCATTTCCCTCTTTGGCTTTGGAAATTTCTATTGTTGTTGTGTGCATCTGCTGTGCTTCATGTGCTGCTTGTCTGGGCTGCTTAGGAGTAGGTCCTATGTCCACTGACTGATTTCTTTTGTGTCCTGTGCTGAATCCCGGAACCCTCCTTTTGCAAAAGTTTTGCTGCTGTTCCTCTGCTGCTTTTCTGCAATGATGCGTGCTTGTAAGAGATCATGCTCTGGCGGTCCGATGAGCTTGTTCATTGCGTTGTCTGTATGCTCTTTGTCCATCCTTGACTTGCTTGGTAGCCCACTTTGATCTCTGGAAAGAACTCCTTCAGAGTTGCTCCTCGCTTGCAATGCTGGTATCCTCTTCCCCTCCTTGGCAGGCTGGTCACCTCCCTTAGTGAGCTCTCCTAGGGTGGTTTCAATTGCTTGTGTGGCTTTCATTGCATGGCTTGCAGTCCGTTCTTTTTCTGCTACATGCTTGCCGTTGCTTGGTTGCTGCTTGCCGTGCATGTGCACGGCTTCTGATTTTGTTCTACTATCTTGGAACCTGGCACTGCATGTGGGTTTCGGTCTGGCTTTGCTGCTGAACATGTGAATTGACCCGCTGGCGCGGTAACACTCACTTGTGCCTTCTGCCCAATTTTCGGCCGGTACACCCACCGGACGTGGGGGCAAGCTGGATGCTAGGACTCCGGATGCTTTTGCTGCGGCATTGCTTTCGATAGTTCCACCCACTGGTTGTGGGGGCATGAAGGATGGTTCTTTGTCTGGCTTGGGTGCAAATGCTGCTTCTGTGGCGTTTGCTCTGCTTTCCGTCGGTACACCCACAGGATGTGGGGGCGTAAGATGTGATCCTATGCCTTGGCCTGTGATTGCCATGACATCTCCTTTGCTTACTTTGGATCTGGATCTGGATGGAATGATTTCTGCGTTGCATTCGACCCTTACACCCCCCCATTGTGAAAACGTATCCCCTTCTTCGGATGCTTTCATGCTGATTGCAATGCCTTTGGACGGTACACCCACTGGTTGTGGGGGCGTGGGACTTGGTCCTACTTCTTCACTGGTTTCCATGGCATCTGCAGTGCTTTTGGACGGTACACCTACCTGCTGTGGGGGCAAATTGAAGGCTCTTTCACCATGTACTGATGTTCCCATCGAGGGAGATGTGAGAAGTATGGCAGTTGCATTGCTCTCGGTCGGTACGCCCACTGGTGGTGGGGGCAACGGTACACCCACTGGTGGTGGGGGCATTTGGAATGAATCTACGGCTTCTCCCAATGCTACTTTGGCTTCTACATTGATGTTGGACGATACACCCACTGGGAGTGGGGGCATTTTTGCTGTGGTAACACCGACTTTTGATGGACCTACTGCCACTGCATTGTTTAGGGGTACTGCATCTCCCAATGACTGGAAAAGGGAAAAGGCTGCATTTGCATTACGTTCGGGCGGTACACCCACCGGTTGTGGGGGCATGTCTGATGGTTCACCACCATCTTCGGATGCTTCGGTGGCACCTAGATTGCTTTGGTACGGTACACCCACCTGTTGTGGGGGCAATTCACATCCATCTGAGCCTACGGATGCTGTGACCACATTGAATTGTGACAATGCATCCAACTGCTCACCTTGCAAACTGGATTCGGCCTCTTCAACATTGGTCTCGGTCCTGGCAGCGCTCGGATGGGCAGTTCTGGATTGGTATGCAACTTGTGTGTGTTGATCAGTGCTGGAACATGGACTCTTATCAAAAGTCATTTCTTTGATGATGGAATCGGCTCGTGGGTTACCCTACAATTGCAATTATTTGATGGTTTCTTCAAATTTTTGCATTGACTCGGATTTGCCTTGTACCTTCAACAGTTGATCACGTACCTGAAAGATTGCCTGTGCCAACCCTCGCATGACTTCAATTGGTTCATTGGTGGGTTTTGGGAAAACACCTGCCTCCCACATGTCCTGCATTGCATTTGACATCACCCATGCACTTTGAAAGGGTGATCCGCACTGTCCGATGGCGGCCAAAGCCAGTCTTGGTTGCATGTCCTGAAGGCCAAGTTTCATGGGATCTACACCGTTTGCAACTGCTACCTCGGATGCATGAAGGTGCCTCATCCTCGGTATGGAAACTTGCTGCTTTGTACACTTCTCGGCTAATGGCAACAGTTGGCCATACAGCCCTTTGCGCTTGATCCTTTCTTGAGAGAAACCCGTCTTTCTACACCCACACAAACACTCCCTCAATTGTGATCCCCAGCTATGAGTAGCAGTAGGTAACGGCTTTAACTGGTTCACTTGGTGTTCGGAAATGCCTTTCGGGGTTGATAGAAACTGGTCCATTTCTTGGTCATCCAATTTGAGTTCATTCAGGGTTTCTTGATCAAGCTCCATAAAAAACGGAAAAAGATGAATCATCGACGGTGCAAATGCGAGTGGTGGCATGTCTGGTGTTGGCCTGGTACCCAATGCTGGATGGGACAGGGTTGCCCACCATCTCTGGTGTTTGGATGGCCAATACGGATGCAGTGACAAAATTTTCTGGTGAACCACCATACCTGTTTCGGATGCAAATTTGCGGAGGATGTCTTGTTCCTCCTTTGACTGCAAAACTGCCGGTGTGCACTCCATGACGGCTAGTGGTATCTGCAGAAAATGGATGGCCCTCAGCATGCCTGGCATGGACCTACTGCGGTCATCACTCATTTCTCTCTGGTCTCCTAACAGGCTCCATGGTTGGCATGCGATTCCCCCTGAAAGGATGTTGCCACAGTATGGTGCCAGTTGGGCAATTACTTGCGAACATGACACATCACCCTCAATGACGATTTTGCCCTGTTTTTCCACCATGCTGCAAACTTGGGATTCAGTTCATTGTATGAGACCATCTTTGCACCACATGCTTCATACCCTTGTGAAACTGCCGATGTCCCTGAACAAACTTCGGTGACAGTACTCATTTTGCTGAATTCTTTGGCTTGATGACGTAGTGCCAATGTTGAAGGCGTTCTAGTCAACCACACCTGTGATCCCACTGTCAGCTTCTTGACGCCGAACAATGTCACCCTCCTTGAATCAGCTAAATTGAGGTCTACCAACACTGAGTTCTTGTGAATGACAGCAGTGACAACTGAATACCCCGGCCCAGTAATGGCTACATCAGCAACCAAATCAACCGTAGTACCATCATCCAAAAGCCGGATGTCTGGCTCCAACTCCATTGCTCGTCAACCCTCGGCACCCCCGATGTGAAACAACCCTCCCAATCTTCGGCTGAACAGGTGCACCACTGGTAGGCATTTGAGCCGACACCTCCTGCTAACCATCATGACATCCAGTGACGTCCCGGTGAGGATCCAGATAAAAATCCCATTTTATCTCGCTATATCTCGTTCATATCCCCAATAAACCACCATTTTTAGAGCATCCAGCATCCAGATCAATATTTGAACCATCCCTGACCTCCACTTCAGGTACTTCAGCAACTTCACCAAGTACTGCTGCGAGCGCATGAGAGCTTGGAGGAAAATTTGCCCTCTCCAAGAACTTCAGAAGATCCAATGCCTGAAATCTTGCTAGAAAATAACCCGTTTTTGGTGCATGACCCAATGGCGTTGACTGAAAATATGGAACAACACTAATATCTGATGGTTTAGAAATGTTTAGACCTCATTGTCTCCGTTGTTTCATGTCAATAAATTGGGAATTTGCAAACTGTGGCATACATGACCCAATATTTTGAAGCTTAAAACCTCATGTTCCCCATTAAATCATCGCAATTCTGGGGTCTCATACCCTATTTTAAAATATGTGTGGTGGATACCAATTATGTTCTCAGGTTTTTCCCTATTTTGGTGGATTACCCTTCATATTCCTTTATTTCATCATCACTCCTTCTTATTTCACTAGATATTCACCCCGCTTCACGTGGGGTGGCCGCCCACACCGCAAGTTTATTTCGGTCCGTGAGAGGGGCTAAGGGTGGTTTCCCCCGTGGGGGCTCCCCAAG
>Ga0126342_10014999_pt1 | contig 13619 bp, 13 predicted proteins | sample Cyp1metagenome_FD_92528 | JGI IMG/M metagenome (GOLD analysis project Ga0126342, IMG submission 92528) | Coral microbial communities from Lord Howe Island, Old Settlement Bay, Australia - Cyphastrea 1 metagenome | ecosystem: Host-associated > Invertebrates > Cnidaria > Coral ...
GCGCAAGGCAGCTGATGTGGCGAGACCGATCGCATAGACCTGTCCGAGGCGGCTGCGGCACTGCTGCTTTGCTGTGCCCAGTTGCCACACAACAGTCCGAGATATATCATATTATATTATATCACATTATATTATATTATATTATATTATATTATATCATATCATATTATATTATATCATATTATATTATATCATATTATATTATATCATATTATATTGTATGTATATATATGTATGTATTGTTTATATTAAAGTATATTATATATATGGATTATGTAAATATATATATATATATATATTATAATATTATAGCTTATATATATATATCATGTATATATGTAAATGTCATTTTCATCCAAGCATCAGTCTCAAAGGTCATATTGCTTCCATCGATCCAGGTCCAGTCGCCACTTTCGTTGCTGCCCCGTTCGAATAGCCCCAGAAAGGCTGGCGCCTTTTTCAACCACGCCCGGCAGCCGATGTCCAATGGGAGGGATATTTAGAAGTAGGTTTGAGCAGGATTCATGATGGATAACACATGATAAAACGAGATTCATGTAGCTATGTGTGGCTATGTTTGGCCTTATTTGGCTATACCAAGATTGGTTGTTAGAACAATTTGCAGCTGGGGGGCATCACTTTGTAGACAAATGGGCTCCAAAGGTGATCGCCCGGAGTGTGGAAAAGGCCCCTCCCCCAATTGGCAATGTCCGAGTCATATCCCCTCCAGATGTAGGTTGAACCACCATTTCCAATGTCGGACACCTTTTCTGTTGAGTGGTTTTAGGTTGTGAGACACCCCGATGAAACCCCGCATGTTACAAGTCTACCTATAAAACAATTGCTGTATGCGCGCCCCTCCTGGTACTCGTGGGTCAAGTTTGACAGGAAGAATTGAACCTCAGCGGCGGTATCGTATGGCTCAAGTCCAATGGCTGGTCATTTTGAGGATAACGATCCAGTTTTGGGGGGTTACAGATGTGTATCTAACCATCCAGTTTTTTAGTATCTAGCCATCTAACCAGCGAGCCATCCAACCATCCATGCTTGGTATATAATTTTCGAGCCATGCCCAGATCATAACAGTGTCGTTGAAACAAATGGCAACTAAGTGTCAAGTGTCGAGACCCATGACAATCCCGAAATCATGTCCCACACAACCTGCTGTATATTCCGCTGTATACCGCATACCCATGGAGCCATCAGCGTATTGTCAAATCGTGTCCTGTCGGACAGTATCGGTCCGAATTTGAGCCCAGTTTCCTTGTTTTGGGGCTTTTCAGGCAACATGTTTGGATAGATATCTGTGCAAATATATCATAAAATATGTTACACTATTACAACATATTACAACATGTTGTTGGAATTCATCACTATGCCTGCTTAAATCCAAACATCTTTCTGTTATCTTTCTGTTATCTTTTCATTTTACAGCAAGAAATCCCCAGCTAACTGTTCCCGGTGAAATCACCATTTTCCAAGGCAAAATTGCACTTTTCTTCGCATCTTTGGACCCTGAAATTGGTTGATCTGAAAATAAGCTGCCCATCTCACCGGTTAAGCACCATTTTCCTGTTATTTGGCCATAAATTGGAGGTAACCCCCCGCGGGAACATGTTCAGGTCCACACAAATCTCATATCAAGTTGCTTGAATGTATCCCATATCAAAATTCAGCCATATGGGTTCTAGAATAGGGGTGCCCCTAAATCATCCACTTGGGATTTTCCATTATAAACCATCAATTTGTGGGTGGGTACCCGCGTTTATGGAAACCAGCCACCTCTACGTCATGCACCACGGCCAAGGTCGCGCCCTTTGAGGTGCAGATGCGGTCCTGACCTCGGTTGAAATACGAGGATTCCCTACAAATGTTAGTTGGGATGGTAGGTCAAAGATATGGATTTCTATGAAACATAGTTTTCTTCAAAACTCATGGCTCAGGTTAGTAAAGCAATGTCATAAACCACCCATATGGATTGATGGTTTTATAATACCCATAAAAATGGTGATTTGGGGGATGGTTTACTATTGCTTTACTAACATTATTTGTGACAGATTTATCTACGTCTATGATGTCTATGACTTTATTTCCACAATGAGTGGTCATTCTTATTGATAAGTCTATTTACCCTCAGCCAATCAAACGTGGCTAGCTGGGAAATCCGAACTAAATGGAGGTTTAATAGCTGGGAAAATCATCTGTAAATGGTTCAAGCCACGTTTGATTGCCGGTGTAATTGGGTTTAAAACCCAACAAAATGTGTGAGGACTTCACTCTGACTTCAGCAACAAAAATTGGGTGGTTTTTACCAGCCCAAAATGGGGGGTCACCATGGGATAGGACTATGGGGATTGAACCCAATGATATCCTCAGGGATTCATATAAACAATTGAAATGGGGGTCGACTGTGACCAACCAAAAAACGATATCACTAGGAAAAACATGGATCGAACCAGCAAATGCTGGAACCAAGCAAAAGAAGCAGGAATAGTTTGCTCAACAAGTATGGGGTTTGAACCCCGTGATGTCCTCAAAGGGGAAATGTAAGCTTGGGTGGTGACTATCATCATTTGATCATTTGTCTATCGCTGCCAAAAATGATTGTCCCACCAATGGCCGACACACAATTGGGAAAAGGACATTACTATGGGTACTCAACTGGTTGGGAAAACCGTGGCCCATCCTAAGACATGGGTCACTGAAACCAACCAGAAAATGCTAGGATGAAATGGATACGGCTCCATTTTATGCGGTTGAAATGTCATGTCTGTGCTCACGAATGGCTGACCATAAAATGCGTGGGGCCACGAATTCATCGTGGAAATCATGTTGAGCCACATCCTCCTCTATCCTGGGTACAATCCATTCCTGTTGATGAAACGTCCAACTGTCTCCATTAGCACCCTTTGAAGGCGAGCGACATTGCGTCATGCTTCCTTGCTCCTGCGGAATGGCGTTGGAATCCGGAGATGGACCCTCTGGTAAGGTGGCAACGGAAAGTCCCCTAGAAATGGAGGTTCATATGGTAAAAACACCTATAAGTGGAGGATTTTCCAGCAAGCCATTGTTTGATTCCCGCAGATGTATTTTGTGTTAGCAACTGTGTGCCTTGTGCAAGTGTATGCACCAAGAAAGGATCTGAGATCATTTTCCATGCCAATTGGCCATGTGTCAAACACACAACTAACCATTCTTCCAAATGTTGTCCGCACCAAACCTTGCCAACCTGGAAGTTTGCTCCAAAGGGACTCACTTGTTGAAAACATGATGGGCCATGGTGACCACTAAGGAAGTAAGAAGGACCACAGATGACTGGTCATGTTGTGAATTCAACAATCAACCTCATGAGCCTCCCACCCTTGCCCGCGCCTCAGTAAACATATAGCATCCTTCCTTGAATTCTCGGAAGCCTGGCTCAAACAATTTGCTGGGCTGAAAAGTAGGAATTGCCTGCAAATCAGGTCGCAAAATAGATCCATTTGTTGGGTTTTGTGGGGCCTCCAACTTTGATCCACACTGTCCTCTTGCTTGTTTCGGGAGCCAAAACAAATGACCCAAGTTTGACCTCCCCTGGCCTTCTGGACATGCCACCGCAAATGGAAGCAACGCCAAGCAGGACCACCACATGGCCGCCGTCACGCTGTGCCCCTATTTGGGCACAACGAGATCAGGCTCGTTGGCCTTTGATCCTATGAAGCTGACAGCCGAGCAAAAACGTGATTCTTGGTGGGGCATCATATGTTGTGTATGTAATGTGTCGAGTCTATATGTACAATGTGTACGTGTGTATGTGTATGTGTATATATATATACATATTTGTGTGTGTGACGATTAGATATGTGTATATATATACATATATATACATATATAATATATTATATATATAGTCATATATAGAACCGTGATATCGTGTGCATATTTATGCAAACATCTTCCAGGTATCTTTATATCTTCAGCTGTCTTCCTTTATGGCCAATGATCAACCCATAAATGAAGCAAATACCAAAAAGCAATGTCAACCGTGAGACCACTTCCACTGATCACTGGTGTTCTACCTGCCCCTCCATGGTTTTGCCAGGTGGATGACCATCTATTCATCAGTTCTAGTGTGTTCTGATCCATATCCATCCATATCATATATATCATCCATATCATCCCCACGTCGACACATGGCTGGCAGATTTCGGTCATCCCTGGCTTCCCGGCCATTTTCTGCCGCATCTCTCGTCGATGTCGTATCTGGGAGTAACATATAACCATCCCCGACACAGTAACATATAGAAAACCCACCATCTATATGGGAAACCATGTATTTATGTGTATATATATATGGAAAGCTGTTTATATATTTAGATATCAATGATTCATTTCTCAGGGACATCGGAAACCTTGGGGGTTCACTGTCTATATCATTCGGACCTGTGGAGTCTGGGGATTGGCATCGGATTTTGGATAGATCTGCCTCACTTGATCTGCTGTTCTTGCGGGTACCAACGCTTTCCTTCCATTTGATGATATCAATGATATCCCATCCCTGCCCGAATGTCCAATGATTTCTAGTGTATCCTCGCCCTGAGACATCCTTTCCGTTTGTTTGGACAGGGACGACCAGGGGAAACCATTGCGACTTAAGGATCCAGACTAAGCGGTGCAAATCCAGAATGGCTCCACCACCGGCTGCATCTGAGGCAGAGGCATTTTGGATCAGGCTGCGGTTTCTCCAACTATTAGGTGCATCCAAAATCATCAAATCTGTAATGTAAATAATAGAGATTCCAGGGGTACAGCACTAGTACCCCCTTTTTGACACAAACCCATCTCATCTTCATTGAGCAACATATTTGAAAAATGAAAATGGAAATGAAAATGGGTATTTGGAGGTGTTAATGCCCATTTTCAGAGAACATAACCCACATCTCCCCAAATCGCATCACCTGCCACTGGCACCCCGCACATGTCCAAGCCAGAAAGCTAGCGGCCAAGGCAAGCTGTGCAGCGAGTCCCTGTGTCAGGGCGCCAGCTATGGGTATAACCCTTCCCCCTAATACTCTATTACAATACAGTAATACCATCCAAAAAGAGCCCTAATAATATTTGATCAACCAGTTATGACTATAACTTAATATTAAGTACCACCCTCTCAACTATAAACCCTAGCCCTAACTGTTCAATAGTAATCAATGCAATTCTATTTCATATACGAGCTTAAAAAAATCTTAAATACCAGCCTCGCAATTGTACACCATAGTTTTTGTGTTTGGATCCGTTCATTTTGGGGGCTCTGATTGGGTATTTAAATTTTAGCAGGATAGAAGTATGATGAAAGTCAGTTGGGGTTACTATTCCCAATATATGGACAAATAAAAAATGTTCCAATCCACCAACCAGTGAAGTATGTGTATAAGTTCGAAAGTGATTTCTTCACTCCAATTGGCGACTGGTTTAAACTTGCCAGTGATTGGTGGAATCGCTACTGCAAGTGTAGGGCCAACCAAAAATTTGGGACAACTGGCAAATGTCTGGGTAAATATCAGGGGTTGCTAACATGGCTACCAAAGTGGTTTATCAGATGTATCGGCATGCAGTCCGTTTACTGTAGAATCATTTATACAACTTACCCTCTGGTAATTTAACATAACTATGGAAAATCACCATTTTTAATGGGAAAATCCACTATAAATGGCCATTTTCAATAGCTATGTTAGTCATTACCAGAGGGTACATAGTAGCTGGAGGCTGAGGCCCATGTTTCTATCCTCTAGAGTCTCTTAGATGCCCAGCATGTCCCACCCACCTCTGGTCGTTCCACAGACTCCGCTGCCCTGAGCTGTGCTCCGAGGTGAAATTTTGGTGGGTCAAAATTCAGGGCATCCCCAAAAGAGTCGGCTTGTGAAACCCAAATCTGTGCTTAACACCAAGCATTTTGCCCGAAGTTCTCTGAAAATGGGGTATACGGCCAGTGTCTGCCAGTGGTTTGTCATCATTTTCCCACTTGATTCTTGTTTTTTTCGGCAGCCCATCCCCCAACACAAATCTGACAAGTCCAACCATCGGACCTCACCAGTTCTCGGACCTCACCAGAGACCTTGGGAAATGCTGGAAGGGCTGGTTAAAACATCGCCACATAGCCATCTCCTGGTTCCCTGAAACCTTGCTATTTGGTTGTGTCTGACAAGATCGGTTTGCCAAAATCCACTGGTTTTTCACATGATGTTCGCCATAAGAGAATTGCCAATTTAGGTAGCTCCCTGGATTCAGACAACCCCATTTTAGAAGGGGGCGACTGCTCCAGCTCGCCCAGCCGCTGAGTTCCCCGGCAGGTCGGCGAAATCCCATGGCGTAGAAGTGCCAAGAGTGAAATGCTCGAGCCACCTTCCGTGGCCCGCGGGTTTCGGGTGAATTTCGGGTCGCGAGTGGCGAGGTACCCTCCATGAAAACACATAAAATGTTGCAAAAATTGGTGAAAACCCATTCCCATCAATTGTCAAAGAAATCTATGTTTTGAACATGTTTGGACAACATCTCACAGAGACACTGCGGTCTCGCAGCGTGGTCTCAGGATTCTTAGATGATTTCAGATGCCCATGGAATCTTGTTGGGTCATGTTGGGTCCACAATTTGAATGGCCGCTGGACATCTCACTTTTCACTTGCAATTTGGACATCAGCCACCCAAGGGTTCCAACCTCCATGCTATGAACTGCACGCCAGCGGAATTGAGCCTCACAGATCGCCCAACATTGGCTGTCTTCGGCTCTTTCCATCGTTGGAGTTTGATCTTGTGAAATGGCCCAACCTTGCGACGCCACGCGAGGAACGCAGTACGAAGTCCTGCACGTGTTGCTGCACCGCACCCACTAGTGCTGCTTTGCACATCATCTACGTTGGAGGTACCTACCATGTAAGGGCTAATCCAGGGGATATGCCCTCAAAATCTGGCTTTACATAGTACAGTACCTCCATTTGGTACTGAAATTCCCATTGACACATTGCATGCCGGGTGGTATCGAACTCTTCGGCACTGTGTTTTTTTAAACATCGGTTGGGACTCAAATGGCTGGAGCTGAGCTCTACCTGATGCTGCTGGGAGGTATATACCATTATATACCCAGCCTTGAAGCGATGCTGCAGTGCATCTTCTCGAAAGAATCCTGCCCGGTGGCCCGGGAATGCTGCAATTTCCGAGGATTCAGGAAGGAGCAAATCCATGACGTGTGAGAAAATGTGTCGAGCCAGAGCACGCGTTTGCAGTCCATAGACGGATAGCTTCAGCCAAAGCATTGATATGCATTGATTCAAATCAATTTGACTCAAGTAGCTCCCGCTTTAGCATGCTTTGGCATGCTTTCTCTAGGCTTTCTGGTGTCAACATGCATCAACAGGCCAAAGGATTTAAGACGCATGCCGTTCCCCACCTGGGGATATTTAGACTCAACCGATGGGAAGGCATTCAATCTTTATGGTACGTTGCTTTTTGAGCGCTCCCTTCACTAAAGCATCAACGCCTTCATACAAAAAACAGATGCAATGTGCATTGCATTGCCAAAACGCGGTTTTAAGCAATGTCAACCCCGATTGAGAAACCCTAGTTGGTTGATTCTCCTTTGCACCCCACAAGAAATACTGGAATCTGCTACTAAAGGGATCCCCGCCAGTTAAACAGCCCAATTTACAGTAAGCATTGGATGAGCTATCCATTGCCAAACCCTTCCTCCGTCGGCAAAGCACAGCTGTAACAAGTCCAGCTGTACTTCCTACTTTGGGGATGATCTCCCATTCTAGTCACCATAGTCACCAGCGCTGAGGTCGGCTTGTTAGATTTGTCATTTACCCTCTGGTAAACTAACATAACTATGGAAAATCACAATTTTTAATGGGAAAATCCACTATAAATGGTCATTTTCAATTGCTATGTTAGTCATTACCAGAGGGTATCCCCCTGGCTACTCTCCATGCATTAGTTCTCCTGGGCAGCTCGTCCCCGACTGGTAAATTCCGTCGATGCCAGCTCCTCAAGTGGAACGGCACCACCCGGATTTTGACTACGATTCGCCAGGGCCCCTTGCAGATATGCTATCTCTTATCCCCTCAGTGGAGTTTGAACATTGCATAGCTGCACACAGCAATTGTCAAACCTTGCCCCGACAAAGCGGATTCATGGTGCGTTTTCCTGGATGTTTTTGCGCTCTTCCAGCCATCCTTTATCTTCGATACCCTTCAAATCACATACTCTCTAGCTGAGTATCATATCTTCCTATCCACAGCTAAAAAATGTTTTGCCTAATTATAAGGATCTGGTTAATGCTCCCTTAACTACCCCGCACTCGAAACCCACATTTTGTAGTATTTAGTGTATATATATATATTACTAAATCTATTGCTAGATACATATATGATAATATATATATATATTCCTAAATGTGGGTGCATAATGGTAATAATATAGCAATAGTACTAACAATCATAGTACTTTTACATAAATTAGTAGCAATAGTAGTAACAATATTAATAATATAGTAATAATATCATAATTTATATATTGGATCTATTCCATTTTAAGTTTGACCCAGATGTTTTCGGCGCCCATCCTCCAGGCATCGAAGGATCCTCGGAGATGCGAGCGATGAGCCTCAGGACGAAGCTCAGCTCATGACCAACCATAAAAATGGTGGAATTGACCAACAAACCGTGGAATTTGACTAGACTATATCTTATATACCTCATATATATATATACATACTGTATACTAAAGATTAGGATTTAAGCAAGACAAACTGTAGTTTTTAAGGAAGAAAAATAGAGATGTGAGCAAGAAAAATGATGATTTTTTCCAGAAATGGTGGAATTCAACTGACAAAATCTCGATTAATCAAAAAAACATGTCGATTCAACCAGCAAATGAATTTGATAATCAATTGGGAATTCAACCAGATGAAATGAAGTCGGTCCCCAAATATTTGTCCATTTTGGGGGGCCAAAGATTGCTTTTTGGTGGCCAAACAATGGCGAAGCTTTATAAAGGCGATGTTTGCTGATGATTTATTAGCAACCCTGGTGAAAGTTGAATCTTTTCTTCGTGTGCACAAGACCTGGGGGAGGCAGGGCCCGAAAACTGGTGGCCCTCACGATAAACCATGACCCACCAGGGATGTGAATTTGGATATAATTTTCATTAATTTTCACATGTGAGCAGTGAAGAATATCCCAATCACACCCCCGATTTTACTGGTTGGTTAAGAACGGCATTTAGTCATTTAATTATGGTGTTAATTAGTATAATCCCCTGTAATAAATGACCCATCAACAGGTGTATTTTTAAGGGCTCATGTCTCATGTTATAGCTTATAGCCCCCCTTGGCATCTGGGCTCCCCAGCGTCTGCGCTTACCCGGCGCAAACCTGTCAGGGATGAGTGGCTTCACTGGGTAGTGGCAATGGATAATTCCATAAACCACCCATATGGATTGATGGTTTCAATCCCACCAGTGATTTTGGAGATGGTTTACGAAATTATATCTAATTATTGCTTTAATCGAGATGGTTTACTATTGCTCCACAGAACCCCTTCTTATACTCAACTTGTGAACTCTAAATAGTAAACAGGACTGTGGAATAGGACTGTGGAATAGGACTGTGGAATAGGACTGTGGAATAGGAAAACGGAAAATGCTGAAAGAAATTGCACAGTATCGGCGTTCGCCCATATATGCTTGTGCAGTTCTTATTAAGTTGGGAATCCCGTAACAATGGTTGTCCTCATTGCAACCTGGACCGCCAAGACCAATTCTTCCAAGAAACAAGTCTTACAATATCTTACAAGAAACAATCAAATGCAGATGTACAGGCCATTTTTTGTTAACCCGTGTGTGCATTTTGACACCAAAGGTGGTCCATCAAATCACTCACAGCTCCATCAACTTTCCTGGCGAGATCCTCGTTCCCAAGAAAGGGCGAAATGGCGTTGATCCCCGAATTCGAGCTGCGCCTGCATCAAAGGTGCTGGCTTTCCACGTGGACCAGGCAGCAGACAGCACTGAAAAAGCCTGGCAACATCGAACCATCCCAGCGACCTGGATGACGTGTATCCAGTTTTTGGTATGGATCAAAGTTGGATCAGAATGGGATGATGTTCCTCCAACAAAAGAAAACCCACCCAAAAAAGCCACCAAGAATGTGGAGCCAGTCATGGTGGTGTAAGCAGCAAATCTAGGTTTTTGCATCACATTGCTACATTGATCCACCAAAAACATGGCGATCTAAGCGGAGATTCAGTGACAAACCTGAGACTTTAAAATAGTTGCAAAGTTCATTTCTTCCTGGGTTCGCCAATATTTCCCGAGCCGGCTCAAAATTCATCCATGTTCACCTATCATGATGTTGTTCTTTCAACCGAAAATTGTTTGGGACCAAAACTAGCCAAGTCGTCCAGTCATCCATTCCACCTTTGATATCTTTGGAAAAATCCCAGGCTTCCCATTTTTAACTCGGAACATAGCTGGAAAAACAGCTACCTCATCGTCAATAGATTCAATCCAATGATTTTCAAAAAAATACGGCCTCCAGGCTTCTGGACATGGTATCATGAACCATCATAGAGTGATTGTATCATCAGCTACAGCTGGTACCTCCAGGCCCCACCAACTAGATGAAAATAGAGATTCCTCCAGTTGTTTCATGATTAATCTATATTAGATGAAAATATAGATCAATCAACATATATGAAAATGTCATAAAATGTCAATGTTGATTAATCCAGTTGGATATAATGTTGACCCTTGACTTGTGGTTTCATGATCAACTTCCTCTTGGGAGCCCCAGAGAAACCCTCGCCTTCCGCCGTCCAACGCCAAGGGCATCCCGAAAGCTCTGCCTGTGGCTGGGAAATCGCCACTTTTCATAGGTTTGTATCATTGTTTATCATCCATATGGTAAATCCTCCATAAATGGCCCGTAATGGGTATATAAACCATGGATAATCATGGTAAATCATCCTATACGTCGACCGTTGTCCATAGCAAACGGTTCCTTTGAGGGTACCCAGTGTGGGGTGAAATTCCGCAAAGGGGAGTTGATCCAGCAAAATTTGGAACATACCCAATCCGTGGGCATCAAATCCTTAATTTTAGGCGGGGGAAAGTTGAAATGAAAACTTTGTCGGGCTCCAATTAAATATGACGATGATCGGGTATGAACAAAACTGCGCATGTTGATATGACGATATCTCAGACGGATATGATCAAAAAAAGTGGAGACATGAAGACATATGGCACCTGACTATAGGACCAATACAACTAAGCGCGGTCAGATGTACAGGAACAAATGTGGTTTCTGGCTAGTCTATCCTGTGCAAATATCCAAACACTTAGAGTGGGTGTGGAAAAGAAAAACCATCTCGAAAGGTGAACTGATTGCTTGGTGAAACTGCAGAGCAAACTTCGGCGCCATTTCTTGCGTAGCCTGAAATGCCATCAGTTTGCCATTCGGCAGATGAAACAAGTACAAGTCAGTAGATACAGTACAGGCCTGCTTGAACAAAACTCAGGCAAATAAAAAACATGAAAACGTAGACCTCAGGAATAAAAAACTCGTCTTTCCTAATAAAGAGACCCCTATATTTTCGCCGAGAAGGTATCTCCCACGCCAGGCTGCCCCACCACAGTGTGCTCGAATCTGACATCGCGGTCTCGACCTGGCGACCTGGGCGTTTCTATTGTTCTGCTCTCTGAGAAATGAGTGTCCGCATGCGAGCCCGTTCAAACCCCCATGCGTCAGTTCCCTAACCATGGTTTATATATTTGCGAAATTTTGCGAATATCTGCTGCAATGTATCCTCTGGTAAACTAACATAACTATGGAAAATCACAATTTTCAATGGGTAAATCCACTATAAATCGCCATTTTCAATAGCTATGTTAAATTACCAGAGGGTAGATCTGGGCAGACCGCTGTCCTTATACTGGAACTGGATTGACACCCCCCATGTTTTCATTGCCATTCCATGGTATGACCATCTGAAGTGTGATGGGTCAAACTTCAGTAAGCCGAAACTTCCAGGGTGTTGCACCCTCTGGCAAATCAGACATTTCTAGTGAAATCCCATTGTTAATGCGAAAACACATCTGTTAATCTTACATGGATCTTTACTTAGTGAAGATTCTCCATTGCAATGTTCGATGACCAGAGGGTACCAGAAAAATATCCCAACATGTTCCAACCTGCATCCCAGCTCGTCATTCCCAAAACCACACTGCCTCCACCTGCCGTTTCTGCCGCTGAAGCTGCCTGCACCAGAGAACGCGAACGCACGCGGCAAGATGGTAAGGGCAGGCTCTTGAAGCATCCATCCATATGCAATCAGGGTTGGGGAGCATTACTATTGGGGGGAAGGGGTTAACTTGGTTTCAATCTCTGGCCATCTGTGCCATCTGCTGAATCTGCTACAGCGGCGGAACAGACATAAAGTTGTGTCTACAGTATAGTCATGGGGGATCATCCCACGCAATCCCTATTGAATATGAATATATTAAGAGGGAATTTGTTGGGGTGTTCTTTTTCATGAGGGGAACCCCCAAAAATCCATCATTGCTTTCCCCGTGAAATCGGACCGTTTTCAACCGCTCGTTTTATGGATCTTTTGGATCACCGGATCGCCACGCTGCCTTCACTGCAGCAGGACGCAGTAAAGTCCTCTCGGCACCTCACAAAAAGCTGATCAAACCTGGCCCGCAACGGGCTCAATTTCCAAGTTTTTCATGGTAGATGGGTAAACGATCTGTCAATGGATCTTCATGATTTTCCCCAGGTCAGAGTAGGTGAACCTTTTTCGAGGAAACCCAGCACCCTTCCCGGACCCCTCAAAATGGATTTGGAAGAGGACTTTCCGATGAAGGACATGGCTATTGCATTTCATCTGGACTTTAAACAGGTATCTCCTGTGCACCTCTTGGGCTTCTCAGCAGACAAGCATCTGGGCGGCTTCGCCCTCGCTCCTGGGAGGGTGGTTTGGTGTACCCTTCCAGCAACCTTCAGGGTTTCAAAGGGGGAAGGGGGACCTAAACGAGGCAAAAAGAAGTGGTGGTAGTTAAAGGGGCAAAAAAGTGGTGGTAATTAAAGGGACAAGAGAAACCCAATATTTGGACCATGATTTCCAATGTATGGATGTACATGTGCAATGATTGGCTGCCCCAGGACAAATCATAGGTGAAGGCACCACAACAAAACCTACAACCGAATTCACCATCACAGCTCGAAGAAAAACACTTTGTCCAAGACAAGACTGGCTTTGTCGGCAAATGCGATACCCCCTGATAGTTCCTGTTTTTGCCCCTGGTTTGTTGTTATATTTTCCCATTATATAAGATTGCCATAAGTTCGAGGTCCCATATTCAATTCCAAATTGCATCTCATATCTCCCATTTTTTGACAAACTAATGGAACAGGATCCCATTTAATCCCATATCTCATATCTCCCATATCTCTCATTTATAAATTAAATTATAAATATATGGTATTATGTGGTATATACATCCTAAGTGACTATCTCATTTCATCCCATATCTCATGTCTCCCATATCTCTCATTTATGAATTAAATTATAAATATATGGTATTATGTGGTA
>Ga0126342_10015000_pt1 | contig 13619 bp, 12 predicted proteins | sample Cyp1metagenome_FD_92528 | JGI IMG/M metagenome (GOLD analysis project Ga0126342, IMG submission 92528) | Coral microbial communities from Lord Howe Island, Old Settlement Bay, Australia - Cyphastrea 1 metagenome | ecosystem: Host-associated > Invertebrates > Cnidaria > Coral ...
GATAGATAGATAGATAGAAACAGATAGATAGATAGAGACAGATAGACAGACAGACAAACAGACAGACAGACAGATAGATAGATAGATGGATGGATAGATAGATAGATAGATAGATTTTTAATAGCAACTGCCCCTTATGATTCATCTTTGATGGCTCGCTCTGCTTCAAACCTGTGTCAACAGGGACCCAGATTATTCTGGTGACAGGCCTGACCATTCGTGAGTATATTTTGTATATATATATATATAATTATATATATATATGTGTATATATGTATATACGTAAAAATATGATACTGTATATAAATCTGGTACGCGCTTTTGAAGAGGCGAACGCTCGTACATGGCGCTATTCACTCGCTTGCACATGCACATGCACATGCACATGCACTTCACCATCGCCATCACCATCACCACCACCACCACCACCATCATCATCATCATAATCATCATCACCATCATGTTCTTCTTCATCATGATCATGATCATGATCATCATGATGAAGATGATCATTATCATTATCATCATCATAACTTAGCCACCTCCCAACTTTAATCTTCAATCTTTCAGCATTGACATTCCCACCCCAGCTTCCCCCCCAGCCAAGCCCTTAACATCGTCGTCGTCGTAGTAGTAGTTTTATGCATTAGTAGCAGTAGCAGTGGCACTAGTACTGTACTAGTACTAGTACTAGTACTAGTAGTAGTAGTAGTAGTAGTAGTAGGTAGTAGTAGTAGTACTAGTAGTAGTAGTAGTAGTAGTAGTAGGTAGTAGTAGTAGTAGTAGTACTAGTAGTAGTAGTAGTAGCAGTAGCAGTAGCAGTAGTAGTAGTCGGAGTAGGAGTAGGAGTAGGAGTAGGAGTAGTAGTAGTAGTAGGAGTAGGAGTAAAAGTAGGAGTAGGAGTAGGAGGAGTAGTAGTAGTAGCAGTAGTAGTAGTAGGAGTAGAAGCAGTAGAAGCAGTAGAAGCAGTAGAAGCAGTAGAAGCAGTAGAAGCAGTAGAAGCAGTAGAAGCAGTAGAAGCAGTAGAAGGAGTAGAATTAGCAGTCGTTTTGGCAGTAGCTGCGCTAGTGGTAGAAGAAGGTAAGTTGGTGGAATGTGCAAGTTGGTGAAATTTGTTGGGAAACGTGTAAGTGAGTGAAATGTGCCATGTGCAAGTGAGGGCTGCACCCTTCTGAAGGCCGTCGGCCGCTTATGGCTTACCAGAACCATCCAAAACCCTTTGCTGCCGTTGCTTACTGCGACTTGGACACTTTATCACACAGATTCCCATGTGTGGTGTCAAGGCTGTGGGCTACCTGAGGATAATTGAAGCCTGTCACTTGGCAGATTTGGGCAGCATGCACCTGGCGCACCCGGAATTTTGAATACGGAGTGTTTGTGCAGTCGCACCAGCCCTCAAATCCTTAGAATGTATGAGTAATATGAGTGGGTATGAAGGACTATCCATGTCCCGCAATTACCGATTATTTGCATGCGGACCTACCACCTACTTGCCTACCTAATTATCCAATCTATGTAATCTATCTGATGTTTGCAATGTTGTATTTACCTATTCATCTAACTATGATCCTGTTTATTCATGCGTCTCTCTCTATCTCTCGTCTTCCTTTGATATCTGTGTGTGCGTGCCTCATTGGGCTCCGGTCGTTTGGGCCACTGTTTGCAGATTGTTTGCTTTTAGCCTTAGCTGCAGCGACCAGAGTCCCAGACATGGCGATGGAATGATGACATAATTCATAAACATATTAATTATACATACAGCACAGACTACAGTTCAACCAATGTGCAACACTTGCTTCGGTCGAAGAATGTTGAAGGAAGGCTGACCTGGGAATTGCCATGCCAGTGGAGGTGACCGAGTGTTGGGTTTCCCTCACTTCATGCAGATGCGGAAGACATTGCAACGCCTCGGGGCATGTGAGGCACAGCGATCCTTTTCCAGGGTAGGAGGGAGGAGAACCTTAGTCCCAGTTGAAGGCCATGACAAGCGATATCCAGGTCAGTCCAGGTACTCAATGGCGCAATTGTGCGGCCATTCTGCTTCTGACCAAAAAAGACAGAAGAGGTGAAGAGGTGGTAGTTTTTTCCTCCAGCATTAGCGGCAATAGGAGACGAACCCAAGAATGACTCTAAGACAAGGTGACCTAGGCCTGCGCATTTAAAACTCTGTTTTGTGGGTTGACATCAACGCGTTTGTATACATGAAACTGCTATTATTCAGGCGGCTTGTTGGCTCAGGATTTTTTATTAGACCATTGAATTCTAGTACAAGTTGCAGTGCACAATCGCATTCAATAATTAAATTACTGTGTATGCAAAAGTTAACTTTTGGCAACAGTCTTTGTGATGTTGGCTTTATTATTTGTTCAAGTGACTTGAGTGACGCAGAAAACATATGACATATTTTACTGTATATACAGGAGCTTTGATGGACTTACACTACTGTACTCTTAGCCAGCCGCCTAGTTGCAATGCAATCCAGTCATCTAGCAGCTTAGATTCTTCAACCAAATTTCAGGCCAGATTCTAGAATGACATGCGTGCCCACACACACAGAGGCACATTAGCGCACTGCTGGTCTAATTTTATCGTGACTAAACTTATCATGAGGATTGGAGCCTTCTTGAGCTCCCCAGATGTATTTGAGATGTGTTTGCATCATTTGCCAGATCATCACCTTCAGCTCTTCAGCCAAGTCGGCAAGGGTACAGCATAAGTGTGATTTGTAAATCATAACCTCAGACAATAGTTATCAAGAATCAATGTTGGCTTCAGAACACGATTGTGTAGTGCTAGAGCGATGCTGGAGCGATGCTAGAGTACTTTTCGGTTACTACACGGACTGCTTGAGCAATGCTGGCAGCTTTCGAAGCCGACAGCCTGGCAGATGGCGATTCCTCGCCGCGTGCGGCCGTAGTCTGCGAACGCTTAGGAGTTGGGGGCACCTTACTGAAAATACAAAGGAAATATATGATAATTAATGTTGAACAATACACATGGCCCGAAGATTGCTGTTCGTGCAGAACATGGCATATGCGCCGTGCAATCCTATGTAATATGTTCAGAATGCAAGTTCATATAAAGGTTGCAAAACTCCCCTGGTGGTTGGATGTCATTGGCCATTCCTAGGGAGAGGAACGTGCAAAGCCGCAGGTTTATTATGGCTTACGTATTTATAAAAATAATAACAATAATAATAATAAAATACACACACACACATATATATATATTTTAAAAAAATGCTTATATTTATGCAACCCTTAGCATTAATTTATCACTCATGAGCCGCTGTCCTCGCACTTCCTACCTTGCTGCTGCTCCAGGACATTGGGTAAGCAACCTGGATGGAAAAAACTTGGGCTTTGTGGTGTCTGACACTTGCCTGAAGCCACTACTGTTCTGCGCGCATTTGCTTAGAAGGTTCTATGTCTTATTGTTGTTGATTTTTCCAAGACATGATCAGGGCATCCTTCAAGAGATATGTCACCATATGAACCATATGTCATATGTTTGCACACGAAGTCTCTGCACACCTTGGGACCTTGCCATGGAACATCTCCTGCATGTCCGAGACTCTTGCCTTCATTGTTGTCTTCAGGATACGAAGAAGTTCTGGAAGTTGAGCGATGGAAAGGTGGTGCAGAGCCATGGCCAGGTGTTCTCCAGATAGAGGATTCGCCTTAGATCTCGCTGTTTTGGCGAAATGACCAAGGTTTCCCCTTCATGATCGTAGATCAAGGCTTGCCGCAACAATTGCATGTGGTGGACCACTTGATAAAATCCATAAAAATCCATGAACATCCATGAAAATCCGAACGAGAAGAGACGCGCTTGGAGACAAGGAAAGCAGCACATGGGAAGAAGTGGCAATGGATGGACAAGGCCCCAACGCCGGCTGCTACACCGACAGGAGCCCTGGATGAATTATCAATTGGGGAGCTTGATTAAACTTTTGCAATGCCTCGCATTTGCGTGATAAGTGATACAGTAAGTGATAAGCTTGGAAAGTTATGTTTACGGACTTTATGGGCCACACTCAAACTCGCACATTCCAAACATATAGCATGTATGCTCATGTTACCAGTCAGCCCAATCAGTTTTGAGCCTGGAAAGGCGTTCATCCGCCACTTGCATAAAAACCAAACCATCATTGAAGCAATCTTCTGGACGAGTTGCCGGACATGTTTTTCGAAATTCTATCAGCATCCATCAGCTTCCTCCATTTCCCACCTTGAGATGTCTTGAGCCAGTCAGGTAGCTTCTCGAACACTTGCAGCTCCCCCGAAGTGTCGTTCGTACTGCCGCCAGCAATGACCAGCCCGTGCCTCGGCACCACATGGCACTCTATGGCACTCTTATTGTCAGCCGACAATGGCCCAAAATATGAAAGGGGGCCATCACGATCGTCACGGACAGCCTCACCCAGCGAGAGAGGGAGACAGAGAGATGGGACTTCAGGCTAACAAACCCGACCCCCTGAACGAGATGGTATAGTCTATTGCATGATGCAAATTTTTGTGTTATGTTCCCATATGTTCCCTCAGTGCTGGTCCGAATGTGGATATTGGACCGGAACCTCAAGATGTCACCGCATCGAATGTTGTTGGCCGATTGCATGGCTCTAGAAGCAATGCCTAAGATTGCCCTAACACATCCAAGAATCTTGGCATCGTCTACCTGGCCCATTTGACACAATAACCACTACTGCTCCCAACTACGAATCGAATGAAAGCTACCTATCTGAGGAAGTCTGGCGGCTACTCTCCTCGAAAGGCACAGTCGAATGATCATGAAGTTGGCGTCCAACCTTCACAAATCTTTGCATCGTCCCCACTCTTCTTTTCAATTCTTTTCACTTCTTTTGAATTCTTTTCACTTTATCCTTGAATTGATACTTGAAGTCGCTCCATCTCAATTCGGTGAGCTCTATCTTCTTGGAATGGACATGCAACTTTGTTTATGTATATGTTTATGTATGTTGTTTATAATTGTTTATATATTTTATCTCTCCATCTCTTAGGAGAATCAGTAATTTTGAAGCGTTCACTCATCTATTCCCCTCACAGAGCAGTAAGTTCCTGTGCAATCGTAATATGCAACCGTAATTATAGTCATAGTATGTCATAGTCATAGTCATAGTCGAGAAACTATATATATATATATCGCAGCAGATCATGGCAGTTCAAAAAGCTGAAAGACAGCTTGCTTGCAAGCACTCCCGTAGATGGCAAGATGCAGGCAACGGTGCGTTTGGGTGCCAATATCCGTGGTGTCGGAGGCAATGGCTGCAATCTTGATTCGGCGACCAGTCACAATTCATGGAAGTTGAAAAAATCCTCTTCTGAGGGTCACCGGATCTCACAAGTTGTCACCAGATGTCAGAGGGCTTTATCTGGAAGATCTGGGAAGATTGATATCTCGGCCAAAAAGATTATAGAGTCTGGTAGAGCGATTGATGCGACTTCCACGAAATGCAGGCGCTTTGTGGGGCCGTGTCGTCGCAGAAGAATTCCAGGGCTGGCGCTTGGACACGGGCCACATTGCGAAGAAGGTGTCGGAAAACGTGTGCCCAAGTTGCACAGTGCAGGCTGAGCAGATGATGCCAGAAGGTACTATATCCTGGAAATTAATACAAGCTATAGTGAGATACAGCCTTGTAATAGTATATATAGATAGATGTATAGCAATGTGATACTAGAAGTGCAGGATCGACCTGATGTATCAAGGCATCAGGTGATATAAATGTCACAAGGTGACCACATCTGGTGCCATTTGGCGCCGATGTGGGCTTTCAGGTCGGTTGAGAAGACATGAGAAGACTTAATTCTCGAAACCGACTCGAAACCTGTTGTCATGGCCTCAGGCAATGGCGCTGGGATGACACATACGCAATCCATGTGGAGTTGGAAGGCCGCGCCGGACATTTATATATATATATCATTATATATATATCATATTATATCCATCTATCTACCTTGTTCCTTCCTTTCTTTTTTCTTTATATATTTTATTTGTTCATAAATAAGCATATATATATATAGTTTGGCCAACTCGGAAGAGTGGCTAGAGGCTGGAGGTAGATGAAACCGGCAGATTGGAGAAATAGTTCAACGATGCGTCATCCAGTTCAGATTCCTTTCACCTCGCAGGATTGGAATTGCCTCCTTCTGCAGACCTTGAGGATTCTGGGTTTGTCTCATCATGTCAGCCATCGCATGGTGGCTCTTCCATGTACACCAACACATCCCGAGCTACCAGTATTTCTTTCGGCTTTCGGCCATTTTTCTGTGGCCTTTCCGGCACTCCAGATCTGGATATTGAAGATATTGAAGATGGTGAAAGTGAAGTGAAGATGCAGGATCTAAAGGAAGGATCTAAAGGAAGGATCTAAAGGGGAAGCTATCAACAACGGCAGATGCACATGCAGATGGTAATGACATAAAACGACCGTGAAGTTGCAACTTCATAGGCAAGTGTCTGGAAGGCGTGCTCCAGCTGTTCGACTGTTTTGAAATTTGAATAAATTTGAATTGATTGAATTCTGCGACTGATAGCCTCCTCGTAACGCAACTCAATTCGTAGAGTTGGTCAATGATGTAAGGCTTTCACTACACCTGCAATGCTGCATGCAGGACCACACTGGCTGGGACGGTTTGCCACAGGCGCCAAAACAGCACGAGCAGTAAATGTCTGACTTTTGGATGTCTTGGGGGCAGATGATGTGGCCAATCACCCTGATGTGATGGTGACAAGTTGTGAATAGTTGTGATAAGTGTATCTGAGCTGACTCAGCAAAGATCAACGCACACGCTAGCGATTGAAAGTTTGGCCAAAGCTTCGAGTGTTAGTAGCACGCCGTGTCTCTTTGGGTCATGTTTAGGTTTGGTTCATTCGTTTGTTCGTTGTATTAGTTGCAATTACTAGTTGTATTGTTTGAAAGTCAGCTCCATCCTGGTGCCTGAGCAGTGGAGGCCGTGTTGTTTCACATCTACGAGTGGCTCTCCTTGCGCTCCGCCTTGAGGGCAGCAGCCTCGAGCAGACGTTGGGCTCAAAGTGCAGTTGCCTTGCCTGTGGAACTACCACCACCCCAGGTGCTGCGCAGTGTCAGTAACCATCCGTAAACATAATATGTAAACATCATTAACGCTCCGGCTTTCCTCTGAACAATTGCACCGGGCCCGGGAAGATTGATGCGGGGGATTGTTATCTCACAGCCTGCCTAGCATTTGGCCAAAGCATTGCGCACTGTTGCAATCACTTTCAATCCAGTGTAGTTGCGGACAAACATTTCAACATGCTTCAACTTTTCATAACTTTTCCATATTTTTATGTAAACTTTTTTTTTGTTTATCTCAAAGCTGTTGCTTCTTTCACATAGCCCTAGCTGACCCATCCAGGTGGACGCCCTGCTGCAGTTCTGTTTGCTCCAGGTCTTGCAGGCAGAGTTGGGAATGCCATGAATTGACGAATGTTGACGATATGATGCGTTTCGGCCATGATTCGGCCATGTGATGTTCTATGATGTGCTTTGATGATCTTTGATACCGTATGCTGCTGATTTTTTGCGCAGGTAAATTATGTATACTTATGTTTGCTAGTGGCATCCATTGCCCACAAGCACCAGTCCAAAAGACAGTAATGCTATGTTGTGCTGCAGATAACGGAGTACCCGAGATGCTGACAGCAAGACATCAGACAAAGATATACAAAGATGCTTTGCCCAACAGTTTGCCTTTTCCAAGGGTATTTGAGGGTGGTGGTGGTGGTGTCCAAGAGGCTTGGAGCAGGCAGTTCGTCATATCCTTTCTTCGACTATTGAGCACTGCAGGCCTTCGATGAAACTCGTTTGCCACTTCCTATGACGGCCATCTATGCGGAGATGCGTGCAGCAGCGCGTAAAGCATTGGTTGGGAGCTTAGCGTGTGTAATTATATATGTATGATTAATTATGAATTATGTATGTGGTTGTTTTACGTATTTATTATGTGTGCATGGTTCTTACCTATATATATAATGCAATATACCGATATATATATATATATATTAAATATTTTTTATATTATTATTATTATTGTATATTATATATTTGTATTACTATATATATATATGTTACATTACACTACTATAATTATGTATATATATATATATACATCTGTTTTTTTATATATATATGTATGTATGTTATATATGTATATGTCTTATGTATATATATATATTACTATTTATGTATATATATATATATACATATACATATGCACAATTACATACATATATTGTACAAAAACATATCATAAACTATCGATAACAACACTATTTATGTGTATATATATACATATATATATATATATACATATATATACATATATATATACATATATATATACATATATATATACACATATATATATACATACATATATATACATATATATATATATATACATATATATATACATATGTATATATATACACATATATATATACATATATATATATATACATATATATATATACATATATATATACATATATATACACGTTTATATATATATCTATCCGTTTTTGTGTGCGCGTGTGTGACCTTGCTGCGTATCATTTAGATTCTTTCACAGGCGCGGAAGGATTGCTTGTGCCCGGCGCTGGCAATCTGCTTTGCACGGGTGGGTAGAGGTGATATTGAGATATTATGGGAATTTACGAGTAATACAGACAAATGTCAGCCAATTTTCCGAGGTTTTCCATGGCCTTGTGTCATTTTGTCAGGCTGGGACTTCAGCGCGCCATCGAATGGAATCCATGGTCCTGCAATCCGTCGGACCTGTGGCAGAACTCCGAACTGGCCATGTTGCCTACTAAAGAAAAACACTCCATGTCAGGTGTCAGGAGTTCAAAGCTGCAAGGTTGTTTGACTCAGCAAGTCTGCTTTCTGCATTTAGGAGGGCATTAATTACCTGTTTTTGACTTGCTGATGCATTTGATATCATGAATGATATTGAACTAGATATATTGAACTCATGAGAGATGTTCACAACACTTGGAGGGCTTTCCCAATTCCCTTCCATCGCAAGCGGCCCCCCTCAAGGACGAAGCTGCTTGTCTGCGCAGAAAGATCTTTTGGCTGGATTAGCTGCAGGCCACTGCCGCTCACTTCTGCTCGATGTCCGTAAGATCATGATTTCATTTCATGTTTGATTTCTGGGACATGGATTCTTGAAAGACTGACATGTCATGGCACAATATCCTGTAGTCACAAATTAGTCGCCAACATTGGGACATCATTGGGACTGTTTCAACATGGGCGGAGCTTCAAACTGAAGTACGGCCGGCAGGGCGTTGTCACCGACATCACATTTCTTGGATGCCAGCTGCTCGATTGCACCGATGTCTTCTCTTTCCATCTCTTCTCGTTCCCGGCTCTTCTCGCTCAGTCCAGGATGTCCAGGATCAGTCCAGGATGCAAAAGTTGTCAAGGCCACATTTGGCCTTGCGGATATGGCGGTCAAGCCCACTCTGTACCTGCTTCCCCAATCTTCTGCCAAACTTCGAGTTTTGATGGACATTGTTTTTTGATCTGGATTGATTTGCATTTCTTTATCAATAGTATGGTCCGGTGTGGTTCTGGCGCACCATCTTGATAAGAAAGGACTTCTTGGCTGCTGGTACAACAGTTGCCGAGAGAAAGGACTAGACTAGATGCTCTCTCTTGCACCTATTCCTTATTCCTTTCATGGACGGCTGAAAGATGATTAAAGATGCTGAAAGGATTCGAGGAATTTCAGCACTTGTCCTGGACTTGTCCTCCTTGTGATCTGCTGGTGATCCAGTGTCGGCTGTCAAGGATGTTAAAACCTCGGGCCATCGCACGCTGGAGCGCATGGCTCGACATTTCCACTCAATGGACTTAATTATTGAGGCATGGAAGACCTGACATGGAATGAGCGCAGCCAGCAAACACACCACAACGATTCCCAATGTATGTGCAGATCACTGTGCTGAAAATAATGGATAGGTCATCGGCTCCTAGTAGTCCTGACGCACTTGCAGTTTTACTGAGATAACCTGGGGTTCAGCTGGTTCTGGCTGAAGCCATTCCTTTGGACCTGTATATTTGACAGTGGATCTTTGCTGCGTCGTTTTCCGACCACACGCAGGTGACAAAGCAACGATGGCACAAACGAATTCATCATAGCAACCTGGATGCCAGTCAGAACGATCACGTTTGGCTGTCTGACCTTAGTGCAATTGTATCAGGTGTGTCAGCGGCCCTTGATGTTCAGATAGCTGCTAGCTGGCTTCAAGCTTCTTTACATCTCTTTATGTCTCTGTATCATATACTCCGCAAATCAGGCAGCGCTCGATTAATGACCCATACCAACTTCCAAAAAGACTTTGAGTTGCGAATATTTTCTTTGGGACCAAGGCCCAAATACGCGGACCTGCATTGAATTGCTGCTCACCGGGGTCAACCGCTCTCATCCGCTTTTCCTTGAGCATGAGGTGCGGGGTTGACTAGTGGAGAGTACATACTGTACCCCCAAGGTGAGTAAAGTTATATTACAAGATAAGGATAGATAAGGTTTGAATTGCAAGGCGTTCCAAGCTCTTGAGGCCTATACAGTGTAATATGGCCCCACACGCGCGCACACACAGAGTATCTACTATTCACTATCTACATATGAATATATATATATATATACGCATATTTACATATTTGCAGTAATATATATATATATATATTTACGTGATTATATTTGATATACATATCACCATACAGCCTGACAGATGGCAATCGAGCGAGAGACAGAGAGAGAGAGAGAGAGAGATGATATGTAGCATGTATATATATATATATGTATGTGTGTGTGCGTGCTTATATATATGACATGTTTACCTATATATATATAATATGACATGTTTATGCTAGGGTCGAAAACCGCAAGTGCAGTCGTGCCACTTTATAAAACTGGGGTTTGGGTGAGGTCGGGTGGGGCAATAACGTTCATGTTATATACTTGCAATCTCAAGTCAATGGCTAGGCAAACGCTTGGCAGACTGAAGCGGCTTGTGCAGAAGTGAAAAACAACCATCATCCCAATGCCACAAAACCCCGTAAATACCATGAAATCACTTCAACATTATTCGATTTCCCCGGGAAAATTCATAGAAACATGACTTATAAAATGCGCACGCCGCCACAGTGCCAGCCCTTTTTTTCAAAACGTGCTCAACCGCTAGCGCGGTTTCCCACGCCGGGATGTTTATGTGCATATATGATTTCTTTTTCTCTCTGTGCATGTGTGGTAGTTTGTGCTCAATGCGCATTTTGTGCTAGTGTGTGTGACTTGGCAATGAGGCGTGGGCACTTCAGAAGACTACTGAGGGCACTGAGCGCTTTTGGCTGATTTGGTGCTTTGAAAACTGGGAGGGGCTCAAGACCAAAGGAACAAGTGCACCTGTGAAGTATTGCAAGGCTTGAAAGGATGTAAGTTGATTGGTCAAGGTCCTGTCCGGGTTGATTTGCCAGACTCAAAACTGACGCATTGAGTGAATGCCACCTGGCTGTGCTCAAACCCAGTCAAGACCAAGACCCTCAACCGGCGACATTGCCGTGTAATGAGCTATGCAGCTATGTTTTTCCATGTTTTCCACACCTCATGGCACTGAACATTTTTAATCCCACAGCATGTCCTTGAGTTTTTGTCCTTGATCATCACCGAGGTTCTGCACCCAGGAGGCTGCTGACCAGGTTGACTGGCAAGGTAGATTCACCTAGAGCCCTTGAGGCCCTTGAGTTGCAGGCTTGGGAAGCCAATGACTCCCGCTTATCGTGAAACGGTTTACCATGTCAACACGACCGTGATTTTACCATGCCAACCGGGGGACCTATTCTATGATTCTATGAGGGGAGACATCCGTTAAAACATGTTAAAACTGCATAAGAAAACACTTTGTGTTTCCCACGCTATCTCGGCACCCTGTGAGTGGTTTGCAAGCACCTGCTTGCAATGCGGAAGAAGTAGCCATGGCAGCTGTGCCCATTCAAATTAGCTTGGACTGCTAGTCAGCACAATCTCTTTGGCCCGACAAACTGAATTTTCCGAAACATGAGCGCCGCCGTCATTGACAACAATGGGTACTGTGGTGAACTATGATGACCACCAGCAGTCCTCAATAGTCCGATAGTCTGTCTTTGGGTGCCTCAAGTCCCTGAAGTTTCCATGCAAGAACGTGTTGAAAAATGGCCAAGCGTACCGAAACTATCACTCCATGTTTTGAATAGCGGTGCTTTCTGTTGTGGCTGGAAAACTGAAGCCAAGTCGGCCGCCGGTTCACGGTCGGCCCTTTTGGGTGTTTGGTCTCTAGGATCCCTTGATCCTGGAGCTTTAGTCTCAGTATGTCTCAGCCGTGGGCCTTATCCTCATCCAAATTTCCCGCACCCAAGGCTGGAAGCTTCCATGTCATTTTTACATATTTATTTTTATACTTGGAACTCGTAGCTCACCATATCTCACCATGAAGAATACGCATTCAAACGATGCAATTGATCGCTCCTAATGCACGTACCTCCAGGAGGGGCTTGAATTTATAAACCAAGTTGCATAGTCTTAGGCTGTTTCAGAGCCCGCAGTGTTTTCCTTGCATGGTGTCTGACATGGCGGATTCTTGCACTCTTGTGGCCTCTCTCATCAAGGCAGGGCCATGGCTGTTCGGTTCCGTGTTGAGGGTGGTAACACCTGGCAATGTCATAACATACCCTTCATTGTCCTTCTCAGGGTCATCTGGGAACTGTTTTCGCAGAATCATCCTGCTGGCCTTGCTTTTGCCCGATTGTTTGTCGAGGATGTTGCAGGCGGTCAAAGTGAAGCGGTGCTGGAGACCCTTGGAGCTCTTCGGCCAGACAGAGCATGATAGTTGGGAAATGTTGGGAAAGTTAACTTTTGGAAATCTTCAGAATCCTAAGCCTGGCTTTTCCCAGCCCAAATCTGCTGCAGCTCAGGCACTGATAGAAAGCGACGAGAAGCGTGCCGTTTGGTGGGCTTTGCGGGCCAGACATCGTTTAGAGCTGGGATTGGCACAAGAAGCGCTGGAGGACACACAAGAGGCCCTTTGGCTCGAACCCAGGAGCCCAAGACGGTTGCTGAAAATGCAAGGAAAGGGTAGAAAAGGAACAGGAGAGGTTGGTTTACCTGAGATCCCCAACCGCAAATGCATGTTACATGTTTATTCAATGATATCCACCTTGTAGATCCTTGCAACACTTGTCTCAGGCTTTTTTAGTTTTCTTCAACTGATGATACATGTAACAAATGCATGCAAATGCACGATGTGTTTGTCTGATTTTGACGGATTTTGTGTGATTTGCATGATGTAACATAATTATACGGGTTTATACGTAATATTACGCAATGCTTTAAATAAATGAACACATATTATACATCAATGTATAGTTATAGTTGGTTTATTGTGCGTCTTTTAAAGCATAATTTAATGTAAGGTAATGCCTACCCCGGATTAATAAACCCCCCCCCCTATAGGTCAACTAGGTCAACAAGGTCCAGTGAGGAGGTCCAAAAACCGAACCCCCCAAATAATGTGACCATTCATTCATCCATAAACGA
>Ga0126342_10015001_pt1 | contig 13618 bp, 12 predicted proteins | sample Cyp1metagenome_FD_92528 | JGI IMG/M metagenome (GOLD analysis project Ga0126342, IMG submission 92528) | Coral microbial communities from Lord Howe Island, Old Settlement Bay, Australia - Cyphastrea 1 metagenome | ecosystem: Host-associated > Invertebrates > Cnidaria > Coral ...
ATGCTGATGCTGATGCTGATGCTGATGATGATGCTGATGCTGATGCTGATGCTGATGCTGATGATGATGATGCTGATGATGATGATGATGATGCTGATGCTGATGCTGATGCTGGTGCTGGTGCTGGTGCTGGTGCTGGTGCTGGTGCTGATGACGATATGGCTACGATGGCCCCAGGGGGGGTTGAGCCACGGCGAAACTGCGTGTGAAAAAGCCAGGGGGGCACTTCACTGTGAAGTTTCATGTTTGGCCATTCCAGCCCCTGCCAATAGCTTGCTAAATAAAGAGGGACTTCAGCTAGCAGAAGCATGCAGCACTTGACCACGGCACATATCAAGAACCTGTGTCCAGTGAGACGCGTCCTGATAGGTCAGGAAGACTTTGCAGGTCCTGACGATAATACCTCAGCTCGCGGAACTGTTGAACAGCTATGAAAAACTATTAACTATGAATAACTATGACTAACTTGGACCCAAATCGCCCCTACACAATCCCTAGACTCCTAGACACCAAAAACAAGTAGATTCTAAGTAGATGAAGGCCCAGGCTTGGATCACGGAAAAGTTCTGGTCTGGTGCTCTGAGGAACATGCCAACAATGTGGAGAGATAAGCCCATAGTCAGAGCCGGTGTCCTGGGTAAAAACACCAAAAGTCATACTCAAACATCATAAAACCATGTAAAACCCATAAACTTAAGAGATAGATATCATTAAAAAACATTAAAAATCAACATCCCACATCCCTTTCAAAGACATGTCACATGTTGAAACACCATCAATATGCACAGCGCTTCTTAGAAGCCGACCCATGAGCTGCTGCTGGCAACGATTTGTAGCGTCTCCGTGGGACTGCCTTGTTGGCTTCCAATCCTGGGCATATCGCAGGTCTGGGGACCCTGACACCCCAGGATTCGATTCACTGCACTGAGTGCTGGACTCCACTGAGACTTGATCATCGCCTAACGTCGTGAAGTCGGTTGGGATATGCTGGGATGAAAAGGATGAAAATCGAAGTCCAAATTGTGAGCTCTGCGGGTCTGAAATTTGACCCATAACTGCTCACCACGTCTACTGTAAATCCCCAGAGTTGAGTGACAGCCACAATTCAAATCAGCGCTTCTGAGAATGCAGCCACAAATATAGAAGGAATAGCTGGCAGTTAGTGGTGGAACCTTGAGAAACCACAAGTTGCAGTTTCTGTAGCCAGCACAGTATCTTTTTTTTTGGCAATGAGTACTACCAATCATTGCGTTTCATCATCCTCTGGCACTGTGAATCTGTAGTGACACAAGCTTCAGGTGTCTAGGATCTCCACCAAGAATCCAGTGAGCTCACGCATCTGGTGATCGGACTCAGCATGGACTGTCTCATGGCATTTCATGATTCATGGCTGATAAAAGGACCGCAAATTCACAAGAAGCCCGGCTATGTCACTATGTCCAATAAGAAAATAGCCCAAACTCCAATGGTTCATCCAAAATCGTCCTGTTTAAACTTGCCAGAAATGGGAGGCAAAAATCCCCCATGTCCAATTTCCCACCATCTCGTGGGTCCTGAGGAGCCTGCCAGAGTGTCGTAATCATAGGGATCATCCGAATTGAGAGAATCCAAGCTTCCCTGCGTGCCGGTGGCTTTCGCTTCTGGGCTTGTCTAAAAATAGGGTACCCCAAAATACCCACTGGTTAATCATCATGTTCACTGTTCATATGTGGCAATGTTGGTGGTATACTGTATACCCTATCTTGGACACGCCCAGATTCTTTGTTTAAAAAACTCAATCAAACTATCACGTGGGGCTCAGAGAATTCCAAAAGGTGGCACCCCTCGCGTTGTGCACAAAAGACGTCACCTTGTAGAGGCTCGAAGATATCAAGTAGCGATCCTGGTGGCATCGGGATGAACTAAGCAAGTGGCACGGTATCTGAAAATGGAGATTCAAACGGTATCCCCAATTGCACTGCATGAACAAACATGTTAAAAACATGTTAAAACCTCAGAGACTTTTGCAAACCCTTGGAGATTCAAATTCGCACAAGCCAGATTTGATCAATTCTGAATATTCCAAAATGAAGTGCTAACCCAGCCTGCACAGAGGGCACTGAATCGATGGACCATGACATCTGTCCACAGCTTCCGCATTGACAGTCCCGTATCCAGGTAAGGACAAATCATACAGTAGCTACTGCAAACCCAAGATGAATATCACATAATATCACTATACCACCTCTAAGATGATGGTGCTCTCAGTGACTCCAGTGAATCTAGTCATCGTTTGCTTGGCATGAAAACCATGACATTCATGCTTGCAAAGCAGTCTCACCATCAGATTTTGGCTACGATGAGGCGCACCCGTCTACGTCGGCTGTAACCATCCGCGCCATAGACAGCATTCATCAGCCTAGGAAGAAAGTTGCGAACAACGCCCTGTGGAATCAAGTCCGAAATCACAATGCAAGCAAAGCAGCAAGTGACATGTCCCAACTACATTCTCATCACTGCCACTTTTGCAGGATCACTTGCTTCTCGCAGCACGGCAAGGACTCTAAGCTTCCCACCCGCGCATTCCACTGCCCCGTCCAGCATTTTGCCAGCTGCCCAAACGACACCTGAGGTGCTCGTCCATCGAATCTGGGGAAAGGAGCAGGAAAAAAGAAACTCAGTGATCAGCAGCTAAAAATCTGCAGTACGTCTCTGAGTGCCCCAGCACAATCTGCGAATACGTGGCTTCGAGGACCTTGCAAGTTCAAAGATTCTCAAATATGTACATATATATATATATATATATGTATGTATGTGTGTATGTATGTACGTACGTACGTATGTATGTATGTATGTATGGACGGATGGATGGATGGATATATGTATACATAAAAATTAATATTTATATATATATATATATTAGATAATAATATCATGCGAAATCAATCGCAATGACAGGGACAAAATGGGAAAAATCTTGCAGTGTCCCACAAGTTGAAGCTCCTTGGAGCCCTGCAGTGCATGGTTCACCGCCCACGGTGACTTCAATGGAGTCCAAGTCGGCCTAATCCCATCTGCGGATCATTTTCATCCCATAGAGGGAAAAAACACAAAATATTCAAACATAAACCAGAATTGGATGGTTGAGAATAAGTGTTTGCAAAATTCAGCCACACTTGTTCAGAAAAAAAAAAAAATCTGGCAGGTCTTGGTAGCTGGCAGCAAATGAGCTTCCGGTGAGCGTCAGGTTGTTGCCACCTTGCTTTATTTATTGATCTGCAAGAGACCACTTGCCACCAACCCAATGCCTGCTGGCTAGGTATAGGTCAAAATTGAGGTGCCAATAAAGCCACATTTTTTTATTTGGCTTGGGTGTGAAACTACATCAGACTATATCAAGCTAAACTACATGAACTATACTATATGAATTAGATCAAACTACATCAAGCTATATTACATGAACTACACTATATAAAATATAAATCATATCAAACTAGATCGGGCTATATTACTTGAACTATACCATATAATTATATAAACCATATCAATCAAACTATATTGAACTATATTTGACTATGTAGAATATATCCTATAGATTATATTCTATGTTTACCTATATTTAACCATTCTATTACAGTAACCTATAAAGCGTCTGAAGCCATTCATTTTGCGGAGTTCAGGTGTTTTTCATCACAAAACTCGCCGATGTCGCCAAACCAGCTTCCTTCCAGAGGTGAGATTGCATTGACCTGAGCACGGCTCAAGGGCAATTCTGAACTAACCAACCAACTCGACCAACTCCCAATTTTTTTGGATGTTTTGATGTCTAAATGGATCTCATGGGATTTCATTGGATTCAAGCATTCGGCTTCGGCTATGAAGGATACCCCTTCGGTAAATGAAGCTTCTGAAAATAGCCACTTTTCATTGGAAACTCTTCCCAAGTCATCACAGGGTCGAGCTGTTACTTGGGGTATCTTGGGGTAACTGAGGCTCTAACCTGTGGGTAAATGGTGTAGTGGTACGTCTGCCCCGTCCTTAAAACCCAACGGTGGCAGGAGATGGCAGGAGTCTGTCACGTTTGTGACCAGCTGTCTTGCAGCCATGCGTCGCAACGTCCATGGAGCCGCCCCACACCCTGCAAAAAGTAGCAGAAAGTCTTACAAGGCTCGTCTCAAAATTAAGAACCATGCCACCCCCTGGCTGATCATTCATGATTTTCTTTCATCTTGAGGCCATTCGTGGGTATCCCCCATAGACAAACCCACAACAGCCCATGGTTCAAAGAAAGAGATGACAGCTGTTGCATGACTCAACTGTGCCAAAGTTGGCCCCGCCTCTTCATTTTTCCGATGCTATCGCTAGTCACGGTTGGAACCTTGAAGTGAAAATATCGTAGCACAGAGAGGCGTCTTATAAAAGATTTAAAGACTAAGATACGCACAATTGCTGCCATCCCATAGCCGTATGATGTGCCAGCCTGCCCCGAATCAAAGTTCCCAATTTCAGGTCAACTGGTAAACTAAGGGAGACACTAAGGGAGACACTCAGGGAGACAGCAGAGCTTTCCCAGCTTTCCGAGTTTTCCGAGGTCCACACCTGCTCTTGGGTGTAAGGAAAGCACAAAGCGTTGGGACAGCTCCCATCTTCACGGTCCAGGCCTGAGAGATCCAGCTGTAACGAGAACGATGGAATCTTGGTGCTAAGCTCCCAGGCTACCAACTCGGATGGTTACCTTGCAAAAAGCTCAAAAACATCAAAAAGCTTAAAATAAACCGCATCTCCGGTTTTGGATCATCCACAGATCCTCTCACTTTGGTCAATGCCAAGATTCGTTGTAGTGGCCAGGTGAGAGCAAATCGTCATCTGGAAGTTTACATTGGACTCGTTTCAGGGAACCTGCACAAACGCAGGTAATCGCGTTCACGGGCTGACGCCGCAACTTTCGAGCATACAAGTGCAGATTAATTGTTTTACACATTTATCAGCCGAGCAAGCATTCATCCTGAGGGTGTGGCTTCTTCTTCTTGAGGACAATGGATAGTTCTGGACAAGATTGTCAGAACATCAAGTCCGCAAAGACCAAGACTTCTCAATGTATTTGCTTAAGATTGTCCGAAAAGGAAAAACACATTCCGTGTAGATTCGAAAATCACCGTGAGCAATTTTCAAACGAATTCCACAGCCCCACCTCTTGATCTACTACGCAGCGAGCGCCGCCTATCCGGATGTCAAACCTGGCACAAAGGTGATTCCTGTTGATCCTCCCGGAATGCCTGCGTATAGACCCTAATATTACCTCAGTTGCTAGATCTAAAGTGGGTGTGTCTGAAACTGTTGTGTATCCTATTGTACCCAATGGTTTTGCTGATCATTATCCCATATTATCCCTATGAAAAATTGCTATTTCATTGGGAATATTAACCCAACATTTTCAGACCCCAAGTGATCCAAATGAGACCAGATCTAAGCCACCGTACTGTCCGGCCACACTCGCTCCAGGATAGACATCCCCCTGGAAAGCGACAACGTCGCCTCCGGTGCCTCAGAGTTAAACAAACTGCAACGAACTCCGAACAGCTGAAACATGTGGGTTTGTCTGAAAATGTTGGGTTAATATTCCCAATGAAATAGCCATTTAAAAACGGGATAATATGGGATAATGATCAGCAAAACCATTGGGTACAATGGGGTACACTATTTTCAGACACACCCATAATGTAAACATGTTGCATATTGACATTACCTGTGGAGCCCACCAGCCCATCCATCTGACCAGAAGAACAGAGGTGTATCCTCAGCAATTCTCAGCACTTTTGAATCAACTTTTGTCTTCAGGACTCCGAATCCAACGTCGTTGGTAAATGTCTCATCCCTTTGCTCCAGGCATACCAGTTGTACTGGAAAGCGCTGCTCGTTGACGCAAATCCAGCCTCACGTTAACCAGGACCACAAGGAAGCGGCTGCATGGCCAAAAATTTTGTACTCAGCAAGAAGACTTGTCATGTTTAGCATATTTTAGCATTTACCCTCCATTTTTGGAGGTGTAAATGGATATAGATAGCTACAAAAGGATTATATATATATAATATGTACATTATATGTATATATACATATAGAGAGAGAGAGACTCATTTTGAATCATTTTGAGCCTTTCCCACTTAGAAAAAATGTTGAGGTTTTCACTCGTGGTCTCAATTGAGACTTAGGACACGACCAAGCCAAGACCGCCAAAGGTTTGCACGCTGACAGTCAGTGACCTAGGATGTTTTTTCTCAGCGCAACTGGAATGACATGGTGGCTTCGTCCAAGGGATCCAAGGGATTTGTCGTGCTCCCATTTTATGGCACTTTATGGAAAATGATTAAAATGATGTTCAAAGCCTTCAAAGCCATGGATGTCTTGGGGTATCCTTTTTTGGACAAGCCCTGGCACCCCACGATGTGCCTCTCAGGGCTGCAATCTGCTGTGTTTAGTCAGGATCACTGAGGCAAAAGCTCAGAACTCTCAGCTGGAATATCATGAGGAGTTGTCTCGCAAACCTTGTGGAAGCTTCCAATCAGAATCGCTTGGAAAATCATGGAAAATGTCTGAGGTGCAGAAGTGGCCGAAGATCTAAGCTTCGCCAATCTAGTGGACATACAGACATGTCTGAATCTTTTTAGACTTTCCTTTCCAGCTCAGTTCCAAGCAATTCGATTTGAAGATGTGTAGTGGGCGTGAATGTTGCAAATCTTTGTGCCAACCTGAGTTGCACAGGTAACAGAAGGTTTCATTTTTTACATCCTCTTTTTAGGATTAGATTTTTCTACCTTTCAGAAAGCATAGGATCCAGCAAACACCATCTGCGAGTCCCAAGGATTCGCCTCAAGGTGAGGCTCAAGGTGAGGCGATGCTGAGAAATCCGAAAAGGTGATGTAATGAAAAAATCTCGCCTCGACAGGCATCATAAAGCCTGACCCGGAGATGACCAGAAAGGTTCCGCCTGGACAGCAAGAGCTGCATGGCTGGTGCTGCATGGTGCTGCAAAAAGGGCTGGTGCAGCCATTCGCACCTTCAGTCGATCCTCTGTTTGGGTAAATGCTCTGAATATTCGCAGCATGAGCGATCACCTCGCTCAGTCGAGAATGTGGAAACACACCCAAGTGTGAACAAAGGCACAGCTCTCGTTTAGCATCTTAAGCCGGTGCCAAGATGTTTACAGTATGAAGTGCTGACAAGTCTCGCAACGTTTAGAAAGCTGCACTGAGGGCGATGCAGTTAATGCAATTGAAAGGATAACTACTGGGGCCTGTAAGGCCATGATTGACCTCATGTCACAACCAGGAGCAAATGGGACACAAGTACTAAAGTGAAAGTCTCAAGCTCTGGAATGTGGTTTCACCTCACCCGCTCTCGCACCGAAGCCAAATCGGATCTGAGTTGCTAGTAATCTTTGGGGCAAACGAAGGTGCTCTGCCGGAAACTTGTGTGTCCGGACCTCAACTCTTCAGCCAGCGTTTCAGCTTCAGCGGTTCTACACCCTTGCTCGCTGCTATTTTGGAATGATCCCGTGACCCAGACTGGGCCGTAATTCGCGAGGTCCCTTACTGTGACTGATGTTGCAATGGAATCTGAACTTCAAAGCCAAGATGCTGAAGCACTCCACGCGCTGCCACCACAATCACAAGGGAACTTGAGCCACTGACTGTGGACAGGGACCATTGCAACACTGTACGTCGCCTCTCCCAAGTGCAGTGCACCCTACACAAACGACTGACTCAGGCAGCTTTTCACGCGACATCCTGCTCCCATGGGGGCAGTGCTTCTTTCGAAGACGAACTACTTTTACGATCTTCCTTAAATCTCTCAGAAATGTCAACACATTCCAGCCTCCCACAAGACAGCACATCTGCAGAAACCATCGCTGTTGCTACTGGAAGTTTAAAATAGAAACATCTTTTCCAGCTTTAAGCGCAAACCACACACCCTTTGCCTCATACCAATGGTCACAGCATCATCTTCACCTTTCTTCATCTCTTTCCTAGGTCTTGTCGTCCTGAGCCACGGTGCTTTGGAAAAGTGCCTGCATTTCTACACACAACAGGCCCCTGACACAGAAAAGCCTGAGCTCCCGGTCTTTGGCGCAAACTCATGAAGCCGTGGAATAAGTGCGATGGACGGCACCTGAACGAAGGCCGCAACACCCAACCGCTGCGAAAATTCAAGATGTTCACTTTGTGATTGAACATTGGCAATCATTCGCAATGGCACCTATATTCGTTACAACAATTTCCACCACTAAGTAGTGATGCTGTGGGGTTAAAATGCTCCAAAGAGCCTTAGGAGAGCAACAAAAAGCAAACTTCGACCTCCTCTGCAAAGGGCAACAAAAGCAAACGATGAAGTCATTTCCTGAACCTTTCTGCAACTTTGCTCTATAAGCATTGCCAGACCCATCTCAGGAGCGTTCACGGAAAGATCAACCACACACAGCTCCACCGGAACCCAAAATCTTGAGACCACCCTGAATTGAGAAAAAACTGTTGAAAAAAAAGAACAAATCATTTAAACGGCCACGACGCACCAGAAGTTGAACCGACCTCCAACATCTGCAATGACAGGTAAGGTCCAGAGAACGGCATGCAGAATTTTCTCGAATCACTAAGAGACAACATCGTGGCTGGAGTACTCAATTACACTGCAGAAATCTACTTTAGACTGGCTCACCCAGCAACTTTGGCTTCCACAGACATCTGACTCCTGCTTTTAAACCCATCCAATAAATGTCGTCACTAGGGATCATCATTCCAAATATCAATATAGATTGATAATTTAACTTAATTACATTACATATGATATAGAATATGTATACATATATATATATTATAATATATAAAGTATATAATATATATATAATATATTATATTATATAATATATATAATATAATATAATATAATATAATATAATATAATATAATATATATATATTATTATAGTATAGTATAGTATAGTATAGTATAGTATAGTATAATATAGTATAGTATAGTATAGTATAGTATAGAGTATAGAGTATATAGTATATAGTATACAGTATATAGTATATAGTATATAGTATATAGTGAATAGTATATAGTATATAGTATATAGTATATAGTACATAGTACATAGTACATAGTACATAGTACATAGTATATAGTATATAGTATATAGAATATAGTATATAGTATATAGTATAGTATAGAATAGTATAGTATATGATATATGATATATGATATATGATATATGATATATGATATATGATATATGATATATGATATATGATATATGATATATGATATATGATATATGATATGATATATGATATATGACATATGATATATGATATATGATATATGATATATGATATATGATATATGATATATGATATATATGTAGAAGGTGAAACCACCAACCAGTTATAGCATCATCTGCATCATCCCAAGCAGTGAACTTCGCAACGACGATCCGCCGGCCTTCACGGCATCACCAACTGCCCCCTGATCTTCTCGCAGGAAACGGCCAGCTTGCACCACGGCCTGGCGATTCTTGGATTTATCATTGATCCAATAATCATCCAATAATCACCCAATAATCATCCAATAATCACCCAATAATCACCCAATAATCATCCATAATCATCCAATAATCATCAAATATCATCAATCATCCAGTCTCTCCATACTAGTATCACGGTGATGCTGGTATGAAGAGACTGGATGATTGATAATTATTGGATGATATGGATGATTATTGGGTGATATTTGTTTGGGGTGCCTCAGTATTTGTTGTACTTCCAGACTGGTTTGGTTCAGTCTGACCCGCAGATTGCCCCAAAAGCCAGCGCCTTGACCGAAAACGAAACTTGCTGAGAACCAACAGCAAGAACTACCGCCAAAGAGCTCTCCCTGACGAGGCAAGCAAACACGCAGTGCCAGGGTTTTTGAAGCTCATATCCAATTAGGCCATGGGTCAAAAATGGAGTAGCCAGGGTCTCAAATTGTGCATTATCTATCTATCTATCTATCTATCTATCTATCTAGCTATCTAGCTATCTAGCTATCTAGCTATCTATATCTATATCTATATCTATATCTATATCTATATCTATATCTATCTATATATATATATATATGTCTTGTGGATTTGGGGGGTCAATAATTTGACCCATACTCTTTTCAGCATGATCGGATGGCAAGGCCTGATCCTGTTCTTGATGGCAGCAGACATCTTTGAGATCTTTGCTCTTGAGCCTGCAACTTGGGCTCCCAAGGTTGTCAGGTAAAACTGGCTTCTTGAAGCATCACTTCAAAAGGTTCCACAGGGATGTTCACATGATTCCAGACTTTAGAAATTGTTTGCTTTCAACAAATTACTCCTCCTGAGAATCACATTGGCTAACGAAATGCGTGTTTCCAACATTTACTGTAACATAAAAGCCAGCAGGGGCACAGAACTGGCAAAATTATGGTTTTGGGGGCCATTGTCACCTGCGAAAATGACCCCAACATTGTATGGCTGTTCCCAAAATCGGTACATGTTAATTTACTTCAAAAGGTGTTGTCATTTTTGTTAGTCATTCTTGGGGGATGGCACGATGCTCTCTCTGGAGGTTTTGTTTATTTCTGTTTCCCTATGGTCCATGTTAATAACACAGTTGATGGGTTTCCTGGCAAACACCCTTCCCAGCCCGGGCTGGTGCCAAGCAAGAAAGGTGTGGAGGATACAGATGACAGAATTCAATCAAAAACGTGTTTATTTTGCCAGGAATGGTCGGAAGGATAAGGAGGATACACACAATTCACACAAAAAACAGTTTTTGCTCCTTCTTATTGATATTTCTGTGTTGGCTGGTGCCCGGTTCCATCTTAATGTTCCTGGGGCGGCTGGTGCCAAAAACACAGGGAGTATGCACACAGTTCGCACAAAAACCGTGTTTTTGCTCAATGTTAATGCAATTGACACCGGTTGCAGTAACATGGCATGTTTTTTGACAGCCACGGGAACTTTTCCAGGTTAACACACAAAACTATACTTTCCGGGTGGTTTTTGTGATGAACACAAAGCACATTTTGCTGCTGTGGGGGTGTCCAAAGCTCTATTTTCGGCATTATTCCCATGTGCCTGTTGCAAGGACCTGGGTTGCTTCCACAGATGCCGTGTTCCGAGACCGTGGTAACAGCATGCAGTTCAGGAAGGTCACGGTGGTTGCCTCCTCCTGGCACTTGAGATATATCATATCCCAAACCAGCAAGCAGACCAAGCATAGCTAACTCAGCTCATCGAATTTTCGGCCTTCTCCAAGCGAATCTGCTTGAAGGAGGGAACTGTGGCCACCACCTGAAAGCAGACCAGCCGATGACGAAACGTGTTTTACGCAACCCTTTATCCAGCCTGGTCACCATACAAATCGGTTCCTTGAAGCATCCTCGTTCAACAGGGCAACAACGCATCACGGGTGGAAAAAAAATACAAACCTCATGAAATCCAAGTGTCGCATTTGCAGCTGCGATGGCCTGCCAAATGTCAGAATTGCAGAAAGAATTTTAATCCCAGGGTCCCAGGCCATGTGAAACGTGCTAAGGCTACTAAAGTTACTAAAGTGCCTTCAATGCTTGGTGTGTAGATGCTGGTCCCACTGCTCGAACCATTGCCCTTCCAGTTTCTTGGATGCGGTCTTTGATGTCCTTCGCTAAACCTTGGAGGCACGTGTCATATCCGTCCTATCCGTCCACCACTCAAAGTTGGAGCAAGGTTTCTGTCCACATTGCAAGATACTGACTTCCATATCAATCTGTCAAGATTCTGTCAAGAAACCCTTTCCTGAACTCTTCGATGCAAAGAGATCAGGGCTGGTTTCCTATCCAATGGCAAAGTGAACAAATCGCGGCAGTTGGACCTATGTTTTGACAATATCAGAAACACCGGCCTGTTGAGAGCGGAGCCTTTGCCGCCGAGACTTCTTCTCTTTCTCCCATTCAGCCCTGCAACACAAAAGACACATTTGTTTAGCAGAACTTCGAAACAGTAAATCCAAACCTAATAATCAAACGAAACACTGCATGTGTTTAGCATGTCTGCGATTTGGGTTGGTTTGATGGGCATTTGAAAATGTCGGAACCACTGCAATCAAGTCTCTCATCCTTGCTTGGAGGGTTTGGTCTAGCACTCGTGGCCCACACCGTGTCCACCTAAGTTGCCGCGCCATTGTAAGTTTATCATTTTGAGTCGACAATGTTACTGTTACTGCTCATAGGTTACTGTTTTTGCCATACCATCCGATATGAAAGTGTAGAAAACAATGAATGGGATTTCAACTGAAAAATGATTGCATCAACAGTAACATGACCCAAAAAAGGGTTCCCCAACCAGCAACGCCAGAAAATTCATTTATATATGCATGTATATATTTTTATATACAGGGTATTCGTTGTTTTTGGCATATCCCGCAAGGATCGGACAACGCCAGGTTGATCAACTTTGCAGCTGATGGCCTAGGTTTCACATTGCATAAGAAACGTAGGGAAAAATGACTGAAAAAAACAATCAGCACTGGACGGTGGGACAATATTTCCACCAATGCTCAGTTAAATCCAAGATTCGCGAAATCTCCCAGAACCTCCGTACTGAGATGCATTGATAAACACCCATAGGTCGTTCACACTGAAAATGGCCTCGGGTTCAACAATAACATCGATCTGTGATAAAAAAACATCTACATAATTTTCCGCCAAACGGCCGCTCCAAAACACAAAAGCGCTCTGTGGTGTTTCTTTACACCCATGGCTCAATCGCACCGTTGCCGAATGACATGTGCTGGATTTCCAAATCCAACTACATCGGTTGCACTTCGGGAAATAAAACAATAATGGTTTCATTCAACCATTGCACTGCCGTTCGGGAAATTGTGGGGCAGTTACAACATTCTACGAAACAATACGAACCCGATCGAAACCGCATAATCTTGTTACTTGTTGTGTTATTTTTGTCTGTTCCAAATTTGAACGAAGGTGATCAAGACATGCGGCTTGAACACAGTGGATTTCAAACAAATGTTCCATGTCACTGTTAAAAAATTGGAAAACACGCCACACAACACAATCCAGTGTTTGAATGCGCTGTCATGCAAACATGGCAAATTGCACCACGAATAAGTCTTTTTGGGAAAAATAACGTCATGCAAAAAAATATCATACGGTTTTTTAAAGTCATAGTTCCAACAAACTGGTGCAATGGCGTTGGGAAACACGTGGATACCAAAACCACAAAAACGCAACAACTAAATGCGTCGCGTGAAATAAAATCAAACCCCTCTAGTTTCCATGTTGTTTTCAATTTGAATTTTTGCCAATCGAGGAAATTCAGTTGTGTCTGTTTTCGGGATGTTGGGCCGAAACATGTTTTCTCTAGTTTCCGCCTCGGGGTCAGCAGCATCCTCTAGGGCCTGCCCGCCACGGTGGCCGGAGCTCTGGCCAAATGGTTGATGAGCTCAGAGGATCGACGCCAAGTCATGCCCAAGTTCGTGAAGCTGCACGAGCAGATGAACCAACATGCTGATTTGGGCAAAAGTGTCCAGCTTGCTTTCATCAAGACCACCAGAGATGGCCGTCTTTTACTCAAA
>Ga0126342_10015002_pt1 | contig 13618 bp, 13 predicted proteins | sample Cyp1metagenome_FD_92528 | JGI IMG/M metagenome (GOLD analysis project Ga0126342, IMG submission 92528) | Coral microbial communities from Lord Howe Island, Old Settlement Bay, Australia - Cyphastrea 1 metagenome | ecosystem: Host-associated > Invertebrates > Cnidaria > Coral ...
CTTCAGGAGGAACAAAGTTTATGCTTCTTGACAGCTTGACACAGCATCCACCTTGGTCAACCGCGGATCACATTTCCAAGTCCATTTCGTGTGGCAGGTGTGGGACGGTCAATTATCACCCGCTTTTAAATCTATAAGATTAAAAGCTTTTGGAGGGTGGAAATTCGACCGGGGTCCGACAAAGCTCCATGCTAGGATTCTAAGGGGAAAGGGTGTGCAGAAGAAGAAACCAAACATGTTCACCGTCGGAAGCTCAACAAGCGCAACTTTTGTCCTACCAGTGTATGTGGTTAACCCCTGTTGTTTCTCATTGCCACTTTCAATCATCCATGGGTTTGAAAGCTTTGCCCAAAAGAAGCTAGCCCTTCTTGACAAGTTGGAGATGACATCTGGGAGCCAAGGAGATCAAACATGGATTCAGCAGAGTTTTTTGGGTGCTTTGGAGGTTTGTTGCTGGCTTCAAAAGGTCTTGAAGTGCTGTAAGATTGTAAGGAATGAAGAGCAGTGGAACTGTACTCACAATGCTGAGATTAGAGGTCACAGAACCCAGCGAAAGATGCGCAGTTTTTTCAAAGGGCTGGCAACTGGATGTGATGTTCGAGGAGGGCTTGCCCCTTTTGAACATCAACTGAATTCAATGTGATGCCCGGAGTATCCCCCATGAAAGCTATCCAGTGACCAACGAGGACCATCATGATCTGTCCGGAATCCCGACATGAAAACCATGTCCGGCAGAGCCATTACAGCCATTAGAGGTCACCCATTGCGTGTATGTAATATATATATATATATACTGTGTATATATATAATATACTGTACATATACCTGTAACGTTTTGTAACACGGCCCGTTTCGCCAATTTCGATGTTTGACCTACATTTTTACAACAGTAATCACATTATACTGATAATCACATATTTCGCAGTTGAGCATCCAGCTGTTTTGGTGTACGCAGATCCCAGGTGCACTTGCGAGTGCGATGGCCAGCATTTCTGCTGGGCGCAGTCTTCATGCTCCTCTCCATGTGGTGGGTCGCCCGGCGAAAAGCGTTTTTTTTCGCGGCCGTGTTAGAAGCTGGAAGTTCAAGTAAACATGCAGTTCCAAGATTTTGCTTGATAGACAAGCACTTAGATGATCACATAAAGCTTATATATACACAGATACATAATGATACATAGGAGTCTCATTGAACCACTCATACATTCCAGAGCAGCATTTGTTTCAACATGTTTCAAATGCTTCAACTATCCTGAAATCCATGGATTCGATCCAATGTCTGACATCGGGGGATTCGAATCCAATGGACCACGGACATTTCATGTATATCAACGATCCCCGCAATCCAATACTTATGCGACTGGCTCAAAATCATACCCAAAAATGAGATAGTTTGATATGGTTTGATACCTGAAAAGGATTGAAAAGGATAGGTTTTGTGTTGACACCTTTCCCATAGCCCATAGCTTCTACCGTCTTTTTAAAGTGTTGGGTGCCGCACAAGAAGGGGGGCAATGTGGACAAGGACTTGCCAAATGGGTGTTCCCACATCAAGTACAAGGACTTGCATGCTGATGTACACGGATGTAAAGGTACAATCATGTACTTATGAAAAACCTGTAAATATTCGCTCAATGAGATCAGAGACAGACATACATGTATTAAGTTGTAGATTTACATACATATATGTATACATGCATATATAATATATGTGTGTGTGTTTACATAAAATCATATAGAATGTACATATTTTATGTATTTGCACAGATACATGTATGTATATGATTATATGACGATTTTTTCTCTGATTGAGGTCTATACCTCTTGGACCTCTCAAGCCGCCGCTTTCCTGTTGATTCGCGACGTGCTGCGCTCCTTTGGATGTTTGGCGTGGCTCTGCGCGGTCCTTCCTTCGGATCGCTTCGGCTCCAAGGTGGGTTTGGGGCAGATTTTTGGGATTCATGGGTCAGATATAGAGATATAATTGGATAAGTCAGTGGGAATATTCCCCCAACATCTGGAATATGCATGAATATTAGCCGGATTAAATGGGATTAATATACCAGCAAGACTGGGAATATTATAGATATTCTGATAAAATATGGAACATGTTTGGGATCATGATACTAATTAACCGACCAACTACTGGAATAGAATGGAGATAATGAGGATATCTTTTGAGAGATTTCACGAGGGAGGTTTTATGCGAACAAAAAAAATATTGGATGAATGGGATATAGTCAGGATCAAACATAGGAGATGTCCAATTCCAAGTCCAGCAACTACCCATCTTGGAGTAATCGATATCAAATTGAAAATCCCCAAGGCTGGACTGAAGTCGTTCAACATTGAACCGGCTGTATATGTGGTATATTTTGATATATTCTAGGATGGTACTTATTCTAGGACCCGTTTATCCCAATCAGCTCCCCTGGCCACTGCAACATACCAGGAATCAATCATTCCAAACACAAGATCCCTTCTTTGTTGCTGTTACCTTTTTTTTAAGGACTTTTTCTGGGTTGCAGTTACAAGTAGTTACAACCCGATTTTTCACCGATTCAATTTGCTGATCTTTTGATGCCACATTCATTGGAGACGAGCTGCACTTCATGCCCATTCGATTATTTCCCACATGGGGTTGGTTATCGAGCTATACCAGGCAATACCAGCTACAACATGTCGTATTATGTCGTGTTATCTTAAACGCAGTGTCGCCGGGTTTTGAATCACTTCTCACTTGTTTGCAAAGTGCTTCTATGTAGGCTGGTTTGTATTTGGTTTACAATCCGGGTACGATACATTCGCTGAGTTCCAGGATCGTCCACTGCAAACTGTATTTGGAGCTGTGGTCATTGGAGATCTTACATCATAAGGCCCCAATACCAGACATGCAGTGAAATCACTTTCCATATCTAGCCATAAGTCGGAGTGATTAGGACTTGATATTCAATTCATTTCAATTCAAATTGATTCAAGATATATACATTTATGGTTTTCCCATAGGATTTCCCATGTTTTTCCCCATATTAATATCATATTGCACCGAGTTGCAAGACCGTGGGCACTTTTGCGGTGGGAGGTGGGTTCGATTCTGCTCATTATCCTTGGCATCAAGTGTGCGGTGTGGCATACAGACACATTGGTGAATTACATGAAGCTTGGTCGCAATGGGTGTTTTTTGGGGGGTAAACCCTGGTGATTGGTTGTATGATCCGCTTCGCACAATACTGAAGGTTTAACATGGTTAAACATGATTTAAGCAATCATTGAATTGAGATGAATAGGTCGCCACAGGGCGCAAGAAACACACCCGCATTGCTCTCGTCCGCGCAAAGAACTGACAATATTTGAATATTCAAAATACGGTCGGTATGGATCAAGGCCCAGACCATGCTGGTCCGCTGCTACTACCGTTTCTACTGCTGCTTCCCCTGCTTTCCCTGCTTCCGATGCTGCCGCTGCCTCTGATGTTCTTCACCGAACAAAGGGCCTGGATAGTAACCTGCTTTCTGGCACTATCCTAAGCTTGCTGTGTGGATTCTCAATGGCCATTTTAACAGGGAAAATGATGATTATATAAGCATGACTAAGACTAAGCAATGGATTGAGAGGTACTATATATTTCAAACAAACCCATGTATCACGCAGATCCATCATGGTCCATTCCTTTTATTTTCATACATTTCCCACTTCCACTTCAGATTTTCGCCAAGGAAGCAGCTTCCACCACATTTTGATGAAGGAAAACCCTGCCACATCGAGGATGAAGAGACAGACTGTGATCTAGGCCGACCCGTCGATCGCCGGTGTTTTGTCGGCTAGCTGGTCATTTCCCGCACGAAATGGGCATTTAGAGGTTTCCTGAAATGGGGGTACCCCTCAATCATTCATTTTAATAGGATTTTCCATTATAAACCAACCATTTTGGGGATCCCCTATTAATTACAGTATTATGAAATCACCATGTCAATGGGAAAATCACAGGAAATCATCTTTATATAAATCAGGAATCTTCAAGTCTTCAAGCAAACCATGTGTAATTACCAGAGGGTAGTAGTGAAAATATGTGAAAACCCTTTGGACCAACACGGATGACAGAGGCTTCTGTGTCACATCAGTAAGCCCCAGTTTGTGAGCTCGTTCAGGGCAAAAACAACTTTTGGACTCAACAAATGCCACATTTGGATACATTTGGATCTATCGGAGACAGACACATCATTAATATGATCAATAAACATAATCACAGATGGGCCTGTACACACATTGTATCTCAGAATAATAATTAGAATATGATTGATGCAAGTTTATGCATACATAATATTTAATATTATATATATATATACATATGGTCATATCCCACATAGTCGTAAATGGAAGTCTGAGCCTTAGAGTAAAACTTGGCAATGGAGAGCAACCATGCTATTTCTATCTATTTCTAGCCACACATAGGGTCCTGTAGCACATAAAGCTGGCATGGATAGTATATGACAGGATATGTGGTTGAAATATGATACCAGTAGTACCGCACAAGGCGTTGGCGGAAGTTTCAAAGATAGGACACTATAGGAGAGGTGAGTTGTTGTGATGCATGGATGGCAGAGCGAACCCACTGATGGACTGAAAGATGGTTGGAGTTGTGTTTTTGAGGTGGTTGCAGTGGTCACCTGAACCACAAGTGCTGTACGTAGTGTGGTGTAGTGTAGCGCAATTTAATTGTAGTTGCAGTTGTAGTTGTATTGTAATTAGTGTCGTTGTAGTTGTACTGTAGCTATAGTTGATGTTGTTGCAGTTGTCGTGGTAATGTTGTAGTTGTCGCTGTAGTAGTTGTTGTCGTAGTTGCAGTTGTAGTTGTTGTAGTAGTTCGAGTAGTAGCTGTAGTTGTAGTTGTTGTAGTTGCAATGTTGTAGTTGTAGTTGTAGCTAGCTGCCGTAGTAGTTGTAGTTGTAGCTGCAGAGCGGTAGCGGTAGCGGTAGCGGTAGCGGTGGTGGTAGCTGGTAGCAGTGGTGGTGGTGGTGGTGGTGGTGGTGGTAGTAGTCGTCGTCGTCGTCGTCGTTGTTGTTGTTGTGGTTGTCGTTGTGGTGTGGTGTGGTGTGGTGTGGTGTGGTGTGGTGTGGTGTGGTTGATCGTCCGAAGGTGGTCCGACCATGTCGTGTTTTTTTTTACCATTTTGACTGCGAAATGTGCTTCCCGCCACAGCAGCGTGCACTTTTACCACATCCGAACCTCCAAAAGTGGTCCGGGCATATGGTGTTTGACTTCGAAATGTGCTTTGCAGCGCCACGCTGTGCACTTTTTCACCATCTCAACTTCCAAAAGTGGTCTGAGACCGTGAGTTTGTTTAACACTTTTTGGCTCGAAATGTGCTTCACGCCACAACGACGTGCAAGTTTTCATCTCTCATCTCCCCAGACAGCTCCGCACCTGCGGCTTTAGCGAGCCTAGTTTTCGACCCTCCAGAGCCACAAACCATTGGAAAAACATAATGAATGGCGACTTTTCTACCTTTTCGCGCACTTACATCGGAAGTTTGACTTCTAAACTTCCTTCGGGCAATGTCAAGTACTGTTTAAGTCCCATTTCAGTACTTTGCTATACTCTTCGATTAGGTTTTGAAAACCACCATTTCTAATAGGTAAATCATTGAACCACATGGGCCATGGCTTCCATTAGCTGTGTTCAATTACCAGAGGGTAACAAGTTCATACGATCTGTTTTCCGGATGTGAGCCTCATTTAGATCCAAAAGATGGCTCAAATTTTAAGATCCACTTGGAAAAACATAATGACGATTAGCCTCTGGTAATCAAATATGGTTGCGTAGCCAAGAAATCCCCGAACTCAACGGAGGTTTTAATGGGGAAATCATCGAACTGAATGGTGGATTTTCCAGCAAGCCATGTTTGAATGACATGCCGTGAAGGTGCGTTCACCATTGGGACGATTTCCATCATGTATATCCTGATGCAACTCGGGCAGCACAATCAATGAAAAACCGTTCATGTAAAATGAGAAAAATCATCAATGTTGTGTTAAATACATGTATCATCATGTACCTGGATTTCATTAGATATGATATAACCATCAACAGCAGCAACAACAACAAGAACAACGACAGCAACAACAACAACAAGAACAAGAACAACGACAACGACAACAGCAAGAAAAGCAGCAACAACAACAACAACTACAACAACAACAGCAGCAGCAACAACAACAAGAACAGCTGCAACTGCAGCAGCAAGAAAAATAACAACAACAAGAAAAACAACAACAGCAACAACAACAACAACAACAAGAAGATTAGCAACAAGATAATCAACAACAACAACAACAGCAACAGCAACAGCAACAGCAACAACAACAACAACAGCAACAACAACAACAACACCGACAGAGACTCAACTATCAATGTTGAACATATATCGCAGATGAGGACAACCCTGAACGGATGATAAACTTGTATGATAAAAAAATGAAGGGGCAGCCCGTTTCAATAGGAGACATCGCTTTGGTAACCGCCCTAAGTTTATCAGACAAGGTGATATTAAAGCAAGGGTTGATGTCATAGATGAAGGAGGGCCGACCTGGTGGTTTTGCCCGCATAGGAGAGGGATGAAATGTTCCCCATGCACTGTTATATATGTATGTGTACAATTGTGTACATATATGTGCATCATCATCCTGTAGTAGATGGTTCAGATACCCCAAGTAATGTGGGTAAAACAATAATTCATCATCCCCAAGGCAACATTTTTTTTAATAGGTGGTATGTATAAACCATTCCCAGTCATGGGTGGTTTATGACATTGTTTTGCCCACATGAATATCCCATCCCATTGCTCATATCCCCGTCAATATCCCAATAAATTCCATTAAATCACAATTAAATCATTAAATAACATTAAATAACATTAAATAACCATTAAACATCATTATATAATACTTTTTTCCATGATTTTTCACCCCAATTTGGAATGGCTGTAGCAATGTTGTAGCCAGCTACCGGATCCGGTGCCCCAATTTCGCAGACTCTGTGTGCCTCGAAGGGTTGGGGTCAGAATGAACCACACGACAATGTCCAGATCAATTGTCGAAATATTATTTATATATAATATTTGGCACATATATAAAGTCAAACGATATGCAAGAGCTGATGCCAGAGTTGATGTCAGAATGTTTGCCCCAATCTATGTCAGGAAATTATCTCAGAAGGTTTACCCGAAGTGATGTCAGAGGATATGTCAAGATACCCAGAATGAATGTCAAATATATATGTAGAATAAATTTCTGGATTACAAACTCCCAAATACAAATGAATATGTTCCTTTCCCTACAGGTTGTAAATCTGTCCATATCTTTATTTTGCTGAATGAAACCTTGAAACGGGATTCTGTGAATTCACATGAATTCAGGGGTATAACATGGTATAACTGCAAATCACCGTGGGCCAGACCCGGGGTCTCATTTTGTGCCATCTACAGGGTCATGGTTTCACTAAAAGACAACGTATGGGCCTGCCTGTATCCCAGTCAAGATCATGTATGAGCATGAGTATGTGGTGAACATCCAGCTTAAGCAACAAACGATGTTTGAGAGAGAGAGAGAGACAGTCATTGAACCAGAATGTCGTCAAGAAACCCTGATTCATGTACAAAAAAGGGGACACATTGAACATGCTAAATTGATGTAAATGTAAGGCAGCAAGGCATGATAAGAAATGGTTCCACTATCTTGGTAAACCTGCATTTTTTCCTGGGTTGACATAATTGGGAGATCCCAGATGATTGCCACTCCTGGTGGTGAACTGATGCATCCTTAATGAATTCGTAGAGTACACAATTCCATACCCTCCAGTAGACTGGGTGGCTTGGAAAACCCTATAAATGTGCTAACAATTTTCCCACAAAACATGCTGTAGAGATTTATTTTCCAGCCGTGTTTCATGAAATCAGATTGTATCACTAGGCATGTCTCAAGACCAAAACCTCACGGAACCCGAAAATGTATAGTCCAACACGCTCATACGATTCATACGTGCATGTTTGTATATCCACACATAGCACCCCCCAAATAGAGTCGGAAACCTGGAACCTCTGTGGTTAGCAGGGGCCGATTCGGAGGGGTTATAGTTCCTGCAATACTTCCTGGGAAGCCCAGGAGCTACGCATTGAGTTTCCCAACCAGGTGAACCAATAACAATCATTAACCATCTAGTTTACCACCGAATTCTCTTGGGGACCCCAATTCTGTATCTCAAAGCCGGTCCCGAGGCATTTGGTGCAGCTTCCCTATTTGGCATTGGGCCTGCGCCTACCTTCCCGTGCCACTGTGGGGCGTCTCTGGGTGCCAAGCCTCAGTGGGGAAATGTGCGCGGCGCGTGGCGAGATACATTTTGGATGATGTTGGTGAACTTGATACTGGGCATGAAGCTGGTGTGTCAGGCTTAGATTTACACTATCAACATCTATGAACTTATAAGCATCGATCAACTCTATGTCGTGGATGTACAGTATCTACAGTTGAACTGTAACGACCGAAGCCTGGCCAACCGATTCCCTGTTGGCAAAGCTTCCCACTGGGGTGCCCCCCTGAAAATTCATTATGAAACCCCAATATATAAGGGATATTTTCCAAGAGGAATTCCAAAGCAACTTTTTTTGGGGTCCATCCAAGTTTTCAGGTGTGAAAGGATAGTTGGCGGTCTTGCAACTGCAATAGTTCAGATAGGGGTAATTTACGAATTATGGAAATCAGCACATTTCGGCTCCATTTTTCAAGACCAGTTTTACGGCTTCGGCTTTGCGCCGGCGGTTGGTGAAATGTCCATCCTTGGTTTTTCTGGCCACTTCAAGTCTAATCCCTCATCTTTGCGCCGGATTGCGGATTGCCGGATTGTGGATTGCTGGTCGTGAGTGGCCTTCATGTAACAGTTCCTGTGCTAGTTACGCTTGTTTAAGAGGCACTCCGTAGTACGTACTCTACACTATTGCTTTAGGCTACTCTTGCACAACACATTTTGCACTACTCTACACGATCCATGCTCTAACTATGCACTACTCTAGACTTCACTACCCTGCACAAAACGACTGCGCAAGAAAACCTTACATCACAAAGGAAACTTACATATTATCATATACGTATTCATATATAGTACCGCGCAAGGCGGTGGCGGAAGTTTCAATTACGGAACCAAAAACCGCAAACCCCAACAAAGGGAGCGCACGAAGCGCAACAGCACAGCATATTGGTAACACAAAGCTGTGCCCAAGCAGCGCTGGAAACACAAAACTTTAGTCGCACCACGCCTTGCAGAGGAGCCCTGGCAGGAGTTGAACCCCGATTCTCCTTCGCATTGCTGCACTTCAGCTTAAGATGCCGACGTCTTACCATTAGTCCAGCGCCGGGCCTCAAACTGCTAATCGTGCCCCCCCAGCAGTCGCGGAGAAGGAAGACGCAAGCAGTGCGGCGTTGAGGGTGCTGGTTGGCTGCTTCTGCTGCCGCTGTTGCTGCTGCTGGGCGGGGCTGCTGCTGGGTGCTCTGGTGGCAGCTTTGCTCTCTGCTGGCTGGGCTGCTGCTTGGGTGCGCGGGCGAACCTGCCTGCAGAGAGCAGCAGTCAAAAACAAATAGTGCCGCTTGGGGATGCGTTCCGAAATTATTCAATTCCAGTAGCATAAGAGCACCGGAGTACGCATTGCAACGGATTAGTGTAACAACCAGGATTAGGAGGATTACGGATTAGTTTTGTATCCTCCGATTTTCGAAGTCCCCAGTTTATGGTTCCATGATCCTTGGAAACGATATGACACGAATCTACCCGGGGATTGCCACAGTTCAGGTAGGCCTTGCCATGCTCCACTTGACCAAGGAGATCTGGGAATGGGAATCTTGTGAAGCCGTGGGCTGGATATCTTTAGGGATAGATCATGGAAAATTTGACTCCATTCAAAAGGTTGTTGCAAAAAATGCTTGGAACAATCCTCTATAGTTGGGTCTTATTTTCAAAAATAATCCAACCGTCAGTTCGGATTTATTTTTCCGTTGAAGGTGATTCCAGTCAAGTGGCAAAGATGGAGGTTGAGCAGCTCGTGGGTCATTCGCAGTGGTCAGGGGAAACCAATCAAGAGGACCAGTGTTTGCAAACAACGCAAAGTTCCTCATACATAGATAGATTAGATAGACATTTACATGATTTTACATCTACAGTATACGGTTTCATGTTTATTCCACCAACTAGATATCTATCTCACGGTATCTTTATGCATCTTTGATTATGTTTTTCGCCTGGTTGTTTTATAGCACACCATCATTTACTGCGTGGTGAAACGTGGTGAGTTTCTCACCAGGGTGCCACCGATTTCGTGGTGCTGCTGCCCGCGATGGCCGTGAAGGCGGCGCCGGTGGGGGATGGTGCCTCCGGTGGATGGTGGCGAAATCAACTGCAGCAGTTGTCACAAAATTTTATCTATGTGGTGTTTTGGTGGTCGTTTAGTTTCGTTTGGATTTCCAGGTTCTGTTTAAACCTCTTTAAATCATAAAAAAAAAACAAAAAAAAGTAAAAAACACAAAAAGAGAAAAACAAAAAAAAAGAAACAAGCATGGCACAATTCCACAATTGAAAATTCAATGATGACACATGAAACTGAAACACTAAATAAATCTAAATAATGGGATATATAATGGGAAAAATCACCTACCAACTGGTGCAGGATTTCGCCACCAGCCACTGTAGCAATGGAACATCCCTTGTAATTATACCGACATTCTACATTGTTTGACCCTGAAATTAGCCATCGAAATCTGCAAACCTACTCAAGCTGTTGATGTTGCTTATCAGTTCTTATTTGTACTTCTAGGGCTCACGCCCACAGAATTTAAAAAGGGCGGTACAAGAATGTTCTGTTTCGGTATTGGTGCTTGTATAGTTCGTGTAGCGCATTAGGTGACGTTGGAAAAAGGGAAGTGTAGTTTTGGAACGTTTTTGGACGGTTTCGGAAGTATAGACTCTGATGGACTCTGACTCTCTGAGGCCTCTTGGGGAAAGACTGTGCAACTTGGCATTTTGGATCGCCGATGTCATTAGTATTTGAAGACCTTGCAACCACTGAATGAAGGCCAAATATTTGGTGCAACAACTGAATACCTGTTTCGCAGAACCCACTTGACATCACTTGACCAATACATGCTTGGCCCTTGTTGCTTGAAGTTGTGGTTTATAATTTATAATCGAATTGAGGATTGCAAGAAACAAACAAAAGCACAACACAATTGTCACATGTTCAATTTGGGAATCCCACAGTTTTGGGAGAATTTGGGAGAGTCTTTGTTGTGGACGCTGCTCACCTGGATTCACCACTAGGATCTCGCACTGGGTTCTTGTCGCGTCAATGGCTTTCCAAGTGAAATCAATCGAATGTGTTTGAAACGGAAACCATTCAGTGGGGGGATGTGTTGAAACATAGTTAAAGCCTATGAAATCCTCAACTTTGGGAGGTGTGAACTTCCATTTACCAATGATCAACACGGTTTCCAGTCGGTGCTGTGACTTGAGATCCTCTTGGGCCATTCTCTACTGCACCCTCCACGGGGTCTATGGGGTCATCGTCGGCAACTTGGCTTTCTTTAGCGGCCTGAAATGTTGAGTTTTCACGGGATATCGGTGATATGGGGATGTTTGTTATACAAAACCGCATTTGGGAAAACTTGAAAAATATGAGATGTATGCAGTGGCAATTTCAGCTGGGTGGGGCTCCATTCATGTTATGTTACATCTTGGATTGGGACATGGGTCGCTGTTCTGGGTTTTTACCTGATTGCATTACATCAATATACAGAAATCAGATTGGTCACCTCGACTCTCAAGTTTCCTGAGTCTGGGCTATTCTTGTTGGGGTCCATATCAAGCCCTGTTGTTGGACCCATCTACACACAAGATTAGCCATGCCAAGCGTGATCAATGATGTTAAATATCGCGGAAATCATGAATTTCGTTGTTCCTCAAATCGGGATTGGAATTCATTTAGCATTATCAGTGCTAACTAGACTAGCTAGACGACCTCGTCTTGCATGCTTAGGAATGGGGTAACCATCCCAGAATCTGCCAGCATTTTAGCTTTGTGACAACCTGAGAATTTCCCACAAATATTTCGGCGTATGAATAAACCAAACCTAATTTTACCAATGGCTAATCTTGCCAAAACTTTGTCTTGCCATTGTTTTTTTCTGAGCCTCAAAAATATGTATAATAATGGTATAATATTATATACTGATCTGTATGTGTACATATACATATATATATACATACATATCATGACATGTATTATGTACTGAATGGTTGCTTGCCAGCCCGCTTCAGTTTCACTATGAGGTAGCCTCTTGATGTTGCCCGCCGTACGGCGCTGGGTGCATTTCCAACTTCTGTTCCTCAGCAGAAAAAACCGGCAACGGACCCTCAACTGGGTGAAAGGGTTGATACTCATATATATATATACATATGTACGTGTTTTCGTACTTTTTGTTGTTTGCTACAGAAGGGATATTATGTACATGACATATAGATACATTAAGATATTAATAGTCTATAGTCTTTACATATATATATATATCCTAAAATCCAGGCGAAATAGCTTTTTAGGGTGTATCAGGGACTGGCTTTAGCAAATCGGTGAACGGAAGCCAGTGAAAACCATCCAACATCCTTACTAAGACTGAAGCAAGAAACAGAAGACCTGTGTGTGAAACTGCATTAACCGTGAAGCAATTTCATGGTTACATGATATTGTTTGCTATTGTGAGTGATTTTGACTCTCAGGGGTTTCAGCAGACTGACAGTAAATCATGGGTCATTGAGTACCAGTGCCACGTAAAACCTAAATGAGAGTTAGGATCTACTGTGCCAGGTTATCCCTAACTTTAAGGATCATTTCGTTTAAATAAGTAAAATATTCCGGCATTCTGAGCATCTGGCTGGCCTGGAACTTACAATATTTTGTTTTCCCAGTATATAGAGAAACATCAGAAAACAAATCTAAATCTGATCTCCAGCTTCCAGATGTGAAAGACCAAGCCGAGGAAGGCATCTGGTGCTTACAGAGCCGCCAGCAGCATTGCTGGATTTCTGGGAAATCGATCGAAGGCGGCTCAAAACTTCAGTGGGTTGCTTCTACGCAGGTGTCATCACAATATTGGTATAAAGAAGATGATAATTGACGCGTCATAGTAGAAATATGCGTCATAGAAACAAGCACATTAAGGATCATTGATGTAAGCATATAATATGTATATATACATATTATGTATTATGATAATGATAATAACAAAACTGCTGGTGATAATACTAATAAGACTAATAATACTGATAATACTAATAATACTAACTAATCATACTTGTAATCCTGATAATATGAACATTACTAACAATACTAACAGTACTAATAATACTAATAAATAATACTGTCATACCAGTAGTACCGCACAATGCGGTGGCGGCAGTTTCAAACATAGGAAACCTATAGGAGAGGTTGGTTGTTGTGAATCACGGATGGCAGAGCGAAGCCACTGACTCCATCTATTTCTCTAGCTGTCTCTCTGACTATTTATCTATCTGTCTGTCTGTCCATCTA